>OGIA01000549.1_pt1 | contig 40256 bp, 20 predicted proteins | sample 1571671 | NCBI WGS metagenome assembly OGIA01 (sample SAMEA2582027, study PRJEB24529) | metagenome | biome: Human gut stool | place: China | collected 2011
TTACTATTCGTGTTTTTGTCTATCTTTGCGTCAAATTTAAGTTCTGTTACCTAAGAAGTAACACACATATTTTACTTCTGATTATCAATATTTTATATATCTACCATCTGTCTACACAACAGTTTCTCACGTAAGATAAATTCCCTTTATTCACCTCCGTACGTTCTTTAAGTCCGAAGCCTTTCAAATAGATTTGTGTGGTTTTTATAGATTTGTGTCCCAATCCCCGATACTTCGCTGTCGTTGCCCAAGAATGACGAAGTGTGTAAGAAGTGACAGGAGACTTCAAACGTAAAGCTCTCGCTAAGTCCTTTAAACGGTTGTTAAATCGACGAAGGGCAGACTGGTATTCCCGATAAGCCCTTTCATCCGTCCGTTTCTTATCACTACTAAGAATATCAAACAGATAATCTGGAGAATCAGGATGAGAATCCTGGTTACTACGAAGCCGGTTAATCATTTCCTTTGCAGTATCAAGTATTTCCACACTCATCGGAGTTCTAGTCTTGATACGGTTATATCGCAACACATTCTGATCTAAAGCTGATTTCTCCAGATGAGCTAAATCCGCGAATGACATTCCACAGAATTGAAACATCAGGGCAGCAATAGCCTGTGTTCGACGCAAACGCTCCGATTTGGGATCCTCATACAAAAGTCTACGTAATTCACCGATAGGCAAAGCTTTCTTTTGGCGAACATCTACTCCCGTATAAACATCATGAAACAATCGGGGTACGTAAGGTGCACTACCTGCTTCCACTCCTCGATTATAAATACAACGAAGCATACGCATATACGTAGAAATCGTATTAGGCTTCAAGCCACACTCATAAAGATACTGCCCGTAACGTCGTAAACGCTCGCGGGTGATCTGTCTGAACGACACATTGGACGTGCCACAAAATTTGCTAAAAGAGAAGATAGCATTCTTATAGACATGCGCTGTAGAATGCCTTCCTTCCTTTCGCAAACGACCGATGTAGAACTCTGCACATCGGCTAAACCCATTTTTGTTCATCATTTGCATCACTAGTTATTTTATATATGCCATTTGGCAAGCGGCAAAAAAACAAATCTTTTTGCATACCTGACACGTACTTACTAGATGCAGTCCTATTTTTTATCATTTTTAACGTTATTACAATCAGCAAATTATGACAGTAAAAATGGTATCACTATCATTGCTGCGCTGACAAATAAACGGTAAAAGAACTAAAAAAATATCCGGATGCTCACAAAAAGAACATCCGGATATCACTCTCTTTTTACCTTCTGACTAATTACCTTTCTGAATAGTTTGTCAAATTGTAACATACCGGCTTAGTGCTATTACCTACACGGTAAATACCGAACTTGAAGTAATAACCATCATCGTCGTTACGTCCAATCATGATTTTTTCATTGTCTACAATGTGTTTACTAACCTTTTTCCCCTTTTCCTGATAGTCCATCTGCACATCGAGCATACCCGGTTTTACAATCGTTTCCGCCTCTTTGCCATAGACTGTCCAGTCGATATGAATGCGGAATGTAATCCAGCAGTCTTTCGGAAAATCGGCATAAGGCATTTTGTAAGCAATGGTCGATGCTTTATAGTCTGATGTTACAGGTTTCATAATCGGTGTTTTTTCGGGATTTGCGTTGCAACGGTCGTCTTTATCCGTCAGCCACTTACGGTCGGAATTTGCTTTGATATAGAACCATCCACCGGAGAACCCGAATGCCAATGGAGGATAGCCTCCTTGTTCCACGAGCCATCCGTTGGCCTTTCCGGCCTGATATACAGGATTTCCTTGTTTGTCTTTCACCGGATTACCTTGTTTATCCAGCTTGGCTACTTTCTCGTGCCCTTCATTCTTTTTAAAGATCGTAGTCTTTTCCAGTTCAACGAACTCGTCAATCGTCAGTTTCTTTACTTCGCCCTGTGGAGTTTGTACCAATGTACGATCCGGCATCCCATGCCATTGGGCAAAAATTGTCGAGACATCGCTACCCAATGAAGAAGGAATATACACGGCAAACTCATAGTCGCGGGAAGCTCCTTGCGGACAAATACCTTTCCCATGATGATATACAGTTTTGGTAATCTGTGCTTTCTGATAAACATCGGCAGGCAGGCCTTTGAAATCATCGGAAGTTGCATAACAATAAGAAAATTCCGCACGCCCTTTTGTTTCCCCTTTGGCATATCCTGACAGGGTGTTATCATCTTCCTTCAATTCAAAACGATAGGAAGGCTTACCGTTGAACATACGTGTGAAGTCGCGTTGAATTGCATGAGGCTTTTTAGTCCCTACTGCTACCCAGCAATCGTCTATAATTTGATTGACGCGTGCCGAATCCGCCTGCACGTTTACCCGTTCCGTAAGCGGAACCAACGTTTGTGTATCTTTGGTTTGAGCGGTCAGTGCCGTACATCCTACTGCTACCACACAGATAGCAAAAATGTTTTTCTTCATTCTATTCGGTATTAAGTTTGTTGACGGTGCAAAAATACGAAAGGCAACCTCATCGGCTGCCTTTCTTTTGTCTCAAATGTTTTCACATTTGTGTAATTTTACTGTCAACACCCGCCTACAAACTTAATTGGGGGCTTCATCGTCATAATCTTCTTCAAGTATATCTACTTTCTGTATACTCATTTTTCCATCGGCAGTGATCGTTATAGAAAGCGGCATATACAAATCAGTCTGCGGATAACAAACACTCGCTGCATACACAATTCCCTGCGGAGTGGTCTTGTCATATACAATGCCTTCCAATATAGACTTAGATAGGAAGTTCGCATCGACTACCGATGAAAAATCATTCTTGGTAAAGGTCTTGTTCAACACGGTTTCATTACCACGAGTCAGGTGCAACACTATTTTATTGTCGACATAGGTATCTCCCAGCTCGTTTGTCACATGGGGCAGATTTTCATCCGGAGTACGCGAAACGAGGGAATGATAATCTTTCCCCTTAAATTTAAAGTCGGTTTCGCTCTTAGACGTCTGCATACGCTGCAATCCGTGAGCATCCACACTGTCTATCATCGCCAATGTCGACGTATTATCTGAAGATCCTTTTTTACCGCCACATGCACCCACAGCCACTGCCAACGGCAATAAAAGCCAATAAATTAGTTTTCTCATACGTAAGTTTTCTGTTTATAAATAGATAGCAAAGGAACAAAAAGAGCGGGATATTTACAAGTGTAACCGACATTTTTCCTACATTTGCAGAAAAGAAGGAATACTTTTACAACAATTACAGATTTAAAAACCTGCAAACCTAACACCATGCGCGAACGAATTACAACAATTCTTTTTCTCATCCTTGCCTACTGTAGCAGTGGCAATGTGTATGGGCAAAAAGTAAATTATCAGCAATTCGACAACATCTATCTCGGGGCCGAAGCTTCGGTGATTAGTTGCTTCCTGCAAGATAGCGAGGGACTGATATGGGTAGGTTCCAACAAGGGTTTATTCAGTTATGACGGTTATTCCACACAACAGCATTTCACGTATGGAGAACGTACCAACACACGTATCTACTGCGGTATTATAGCAGATAACACTTATTTATATCTGGGAACAGATAACGGGATTCTTGTTTATAACTATCGAACAGACAAATATGAGCAACCGGATACTGATTTCCCAACGGATGTCCGTACCATGGTACTTCAGGGAGATACATTGTGGATAGGTTCGTTGAATGGATTATATACTTATCAGTTAAAAAGCCGTCAACTGAATCATTTCGATAGCAAACAGACCGGATTGCCTCATAACACCATCTATTCCATCATTCATACAAAAGATAATCAAATTTATATAGGTACTTACAACGGATTATGCCGCTATGTACAGGCAAGTGGAAAATTTGAAAACATCCTTTTGCCAGTTAACCGGGGAGGCAGCAATTTGTTTGTCAATTCTCTGTTGGAAGATACCACCCGACAATGTATCTGGATCGGGATGGAAGGTTATCTCTTCCAATACAATCCCACTACAGGAGAGATGAAGGCGATAGAGGTATTTCATAACAACTCCATCAAATCACTGGCACTGGACGGAGATGAAAATTTGCTGGCAGGTACAGACAACGGGCTTTATGTGTACCAGAATGACAAAGAACCTTTGCAGCATATCATTCACGATTCACGCAATATCCAGTCACTAACCAACAATATTATCTGGAACATATTCTCGGATCAGGAACATAATATCTGGCTGGGAACAGATTATGGCATTTCCCTATCACGCTATAACAGTGCGCTGCAATTTGTACCGATTTCTCAAATCACAGGCACAGGAGACGGAAATCAGTTCTATTCCCTGTTCCGGGATTCCAAAGGATTCTATTGGTTCGGAGGTACAAACGGAGTGATCCGGTTCACCCATCCTGCAGGCAATAAACACGATGCTATCTGGTATAGAATGGGGGATAAAAACCATCCGTTATCCCACAACCGGATACGACACATCTACGAGGATAGAGAACAGCAGTTATGGATAGCCACAGACGGAAGTATCAACCGCTATGACTATAATACCCATCAATTTGTACACTACAACATCGTAGACAGTACAGGAACTTATAATACCAACTGGGCTTATTACCTGTTTGAAGATACTGACGGGAAGCTTTGGATCGCCACCTGTCTCGGAGGTATCTTTGTTGTGGACAAACATAAACTGATACAATCTGCCGGAAGATCGTATGTGGCCGATCAAAATTATTCCATTCATAATGGGCTGTCGGGGATGTTCATTAATCAGATTGTCCCTGATGCGGAAGGTAATGTATGGGTATTGTTATACAACAGCAAAGGAATAGACAAAATCAATGCCCGTACGCGGCAAGTGACAAAGCTGTTTGCCGATGAATTAAGTGGCGAGAAGAGCCCGAACTACCTTTTACGGGATGAAGACGGCATGCTTTGGGTAGGATTTCACGGAGGGGTGATGCGTATCAATCCCAAAGACTCGAGTCAGCAAAGTATCTCTTTCGGCAATTTCAGCAATAACGAGATTCTGTCTATGACCTCTGTAAAAGAACATATCTGGGTTTCCACCACTAACGGACTTTGGATCATTGACCGGAGAACAATGGATGCCCGCCAGCAAAGCCTGACGGATAAACGTTTCACCAGTCTCATGTTTGATCCGGAAGATGGAAATATCTATCTGGGAGGTGCAGACGGGTTCGGCATATCCCGTCCCGAAATACAAGCCATGAATCAGCCGGAACACTCCATTTTACTGACTGCCTTATATATCAACAATCAACTGATGTCTCCGCATACTAGAGAGAATATTCCCAACATCCGTTATACCGATGCTATCGAACTAAAATACGACCAGAACAACCTGGCTTTCGAACTTTCAGACCTCCCCTATTCGCTAGAAGAAAAACATGAATTCGTCTACCGGCTGGAAGGTATGGACAAAGAATGGAATTTCCTGCAATCCAACACGAATCGCATTACGTACAGTAATCTGGGTTATGGGGATTATCAGCTGGTAATCAGCAAAGTAGAAAAGAGCGGTTCTCCTTCCGAGCATCCATATATCCTGAATATTAAAATTCTCCCTCCATGGTATTACACACTTTGGGCAAAGATAATCTACATTCTTTTATTCTTGAGCCTCATTGCCTGGGTTATCAACTTTTTCCGTGTCAAGAACCGTCTAAAAATGGAACGGATGGAAAAAGAGAAGATTCTGGAACAATCACGCCAGAAAATGGCTTTCTTTACCAATTTGTCTAATGAATTAAAGACACCGCTTAGCCGGATTATCGCTCCTGTCAGTCAATTGCTCCCCGTTGCAGAAGAAGTGCATGAGAAACAGACACTGGAGGAGGTACAGCGTAATGCAATGAAAATAAACTCATTGATTCATCAGGTATTAAACTTCAACCGGATAGAGGATAATAAAGATTCGCTGCTGATTTTGTCGCGCATCGAACTTGTGTCATTCAGCCGTAGCCTGTTTTCCGTCTATGAGGAAAACAAACAGATCACATTCCATTTCGAGACGAATAAAGCCAAGATTTATGCTGATATGGATGCCATCAAACTTGGAGTGATTTTAGATAATCTGCTTTCAAATGCCGTCAAATTCACCCCGGATGGCGGAAGCGTCCGTCTGTCTCTTTTCTATCGTGAAGAAACGGGATTGTTGGATATCTGTGTTTCAGATACAGGAAGCGGAATCCCGCAACAAGATATTCCATATATCTTCCAGCGCTTTTTCCAGTCTCCACATTCCGGCAATAAGGAAGGTACAGGTATCGGACTTTATCTGGTCAAGACTTATACGGAACTTCATGGCGGTCACATCAACGGAGTCACCTCGAACGAAGGAAAAGGAACTTCCATTGGCCTGAATATCCCTGTCATCGCCGTAGAGAAAGAAGAGATTCCGGCGACACAGGTGAAAAAGCAGTTGGAATCGTTGCCTGTTCTTAAACCAATCGAAGCAGAATCTCAAGATGAGAAATTTCTGTCGAACATTATCCGCCTGATTGAGGACCATCTTTCTGAATCGGAATTGAATGTAAATGCACTTTGTGAATTATCCGGTATCAGCAATAAGCAGATTTACCGGAAAATCAAACAGCTGACCGGAATGTCTCCAGTGGAATACATCAAATCGATCCGGATGAAAAAGGCGGCCATGTTGTTGCAACAAAAGAAATTTACCATTGCCGAAGTGATGTACATGGTAGGCTTTTCCAATCACTCTTACTTCTCCAAATGTTTTCAGGCAGAATTCGGAAAAACGCCACGCCAGTACCTTAATGAAGACCTGTAGAGGTGTTTTGGGGCATTTCGTCCTATTTTTATCCTTATATGTCCAATCTGTGCTTTTATTGAAATGACCAATAAATTACTTTTGTTGCTGTCAATAAACCGATAAATTTGATAGCATGAAAAGACTGTTGATCCTTACCTTTATTTGTTTGATATCTGCCTTTGTCAAAGTGCAAGGCAAATCATCCTCTACACCTATTATATATATAGATGGAAATGGGGTGATGCGTTGGAGTGACACCCGCCGGGAGGCTTCCTTTTTCGGTGTTAATTATACGCTGCCTTTCGCCCATGCTTACCGTGCCATTGGATATTTGGGACTGGACCGCAAAGCTGCTATAGATAAAGATGTATATCATATCTCCCGTCTGGGACTGAATGCTTACCGTATTCATTTATGGGATGTGGAACTGACAGACGGACAGGGAAATCTCCTCGAAAACGAGCATCTCGACTTGATGGACTACCTGATTGCCAAACTCAAAGAACGCAATATTCATATTGTGATTACCGCGCAGACCAACTTCGGGAACGGATATCCCGAACGAAACATACAGACGGGCGGCTTCTCCTATAAATATGATAAATGCGATATGCACTCCCATCCGGAAGCTATCGCTGCACAAGAAACCTATCTTCATGGTTTGGTGAAGCACGTCAATCCATATACGGGGTTAGCTTATAAAGACGATCCCTCCATTGTTGGATTCGAAATCAATAATGAACCTTGTCATTCCGGTACGAAAGAAGAGGTAAAAGCCTATATTAACCGGATGCTGAAAGCGATCAATAAAACAGGAAACCGCAAACCTGTATTCTATAATGTAAGCCACAACGGATATGTAGTAGAGGCTTATTACGAAACTGCCATTCAGGGAACTACTTATCAATGGTATCCCATCGGACTGGTATCTGGACAGACACAGCAGGGAAATTTCCTTCCCTATATAGACCGCTATGATATTCCCTTTTCCGATAAAGTGAAAGGATTCGATAAGAAAACACGGATGGTATATGAGTTCGATCCGGCAGATATCATGTATTCTTATATGTATCCGGCCATGGTACGCACTTTCCGTACAGCAGGTTTTCAATGGATTACCCAGTTTGCGTATGATCCGATGGATATCGCTTATGCCAATACGGAATATCAGACTCATTTCTTGAATCTTGCCTATACGCCTCATAAAGCCATCAGTATGAAGATAGCTGCCGAAGCTGCACGCAGTCTGAAAAGAGGTGAATCATACGGCAGTTATCCACAGGACACTTTATTTGGTGACGGTTTTCTCGTCAGTTATACGGAGGACTTGAGCGAATTAAATAATGGAAAGAAATTCTATTATTCCAATCATACCAACACCCGGCCCAAAGATGCGTCACAACTTGTTTCCATTGCCGGTTGTGGCAGTTCCCCGGTTATTCGTTATGAGGGAACAGGTGCTTATTTCATGGATTGCCTCGAACCGGGAGTCTGGAGACTGGAAGTGATGCCGGACGCAGTAGTAGTGAACGATCCGTTTGCCAAACCGTCACTCGATAAAGAAGTGGTTACCATCGCTTATGGTGCTTGGGACATGGCTTTGCAAATACCTGATTTAGGGATGGAATTTACCTTTACGGCCCTCAATCAAGGAAATCAGCAGAAAGGAGATGTGACAGACGGGATTATCCGCGGACTTTGTCCGGGTACCTATCTGCTGAAACGTAAAAACTGTACGCCCAAACAGAACTGGCAGGCAGACTCTCAATGGAATTCCATCCGCATCGGAGAATATGTGGCTCCTGCTCCACGTGTGACGGATTATAAAGTCATTCATACTCCATCGGCAACCACTGAAGCAAATAAGGATTTGACGATTAGTGCACAGGTGGTAGGAACCGAATTCCCGGATTCTGTGATTATCTACACCGATAAGATATCTTTTTGGAATGAGCATAATCCATATATCAAGATGAAACGTACAGGCGGATATACCTATCAGGCAACGATACCCGCTACAGAAATAAAGGATGATTGTTTCAGGTATAACATCATCGTATGCCGGGGCAACAGCACTCGCACTTATCCCACAGGAAATTCCGATTACAGGAATTCATCATCGGGAATAAAGGGAAATCCACTGGACTGGAATTATACTTCCGGAGCCTATTGGACTACTCGTGTTGTTGCCCCAGATAGTGCGATACCACTATTGACTATTACGGACGCAGATAGCCGGATAGAAGCATACACGCTTCCCGAATGGAATGATCTCCAACGTACTTTGGTTGATTCTTCTCCGGTGGAAAAACCTTTGCTCCGGTTCCGGTTTACTCCTAAAGGAGAAAATCCGCACTATTTCCTCCGCACGTTCGTAAAGAACCTGATTGAAGAAAGAAAAGAAAGAGTAAAGGGTTGTAGCGTTCTCTGTATCCGGGTAAATCGCACGAAAGCACTTCCGGAAGGATTCAGTGCCGGTTTCGTAACGTCAGACGGATATACTTATAAAAGCCCTTGTCCTGCTCCATCATCGGAGGGAATCATACGGATACCGTTGAAAGATTTACGCCAGACAGACACGGCGCTGCTGCCGATAGCTTATCCGACATTCTTGAAACAGTATTTCCATCCGGAAACGGAAATCGCATTTTTACCGGAAAGGATTGAGAAGCTGGAGCTGTCAATGTCAGGAAACAAGAAAGGTTTAGTTGAGATTGAACTAGGAAATATCTGGCTGGAATAATCGTTCTTAAAGTTCCCCGTTGTCGAAGCCTTTGTTCCTCGGTGAGGAAAGGGTCGTTCCTCGGTGAGGAACAAGGTCCTCCTCGGTGAGGAACAAATCTTTCGTCTGAACCACGTCTGAAGCCTTCTGAAAGGGGGTAGCAAACGGAAGAGACAGAAAGGGAAAAGCCGCTGATTTTTAAATAAAAAGTAAAAATAAATCTATTATCAATAACACAGTAATTATGAACAGGAATATCTTAAATCTACGCCATCTGACTGTACTACTTATGTTGTGTACAGCCTTTTTAGGAGGCACCATTCCTGCCTTCGCCCAACAAGGAGGCAAGAAAATCACCGGACAAGTGATTGACGAGAACAAGGAACCGATGATCGGAGTTAGTATCCTCATTGTCGGTACTTCTACCGGAACAGTGACCGATTTCGACGGTAATTATACACTCAATGTGCCACAGGGCAGCAAAGAGTTGCAATTCTCTTATGTAGGATATGAAACAAAGGTAGTACCTGTTCCTGCCAACAGTACTACTTTGAATGTCCAGTTGAAAAGTGATTCACAGGTATTGAGCGACGTTGTAGTAATCGGCTATGGTACGCAGCGTAAAAGCGACCTGACAGGTTCGGTAACTAACGTCAGCAGCAAGGACTTCAACATGGGGTTGGTCAGCTCTCCCGAGCAACTGATTAATGGTAAGATTTCCGGTGTGCAAATCATGTCCAACAGTGGTTCGCCTACTGCGGGAAGTACGATCCGTGTGCGTGGTGGTGCTTCACTGAACGCTAGTAATGACCCTTTGATCGTACTGGACGGGGTTCCTTTGGAACAGGGAGGCATCAGCGGTAATGACGGGAATTTCCTTAGCCTCATCAACCCAAACGATATCGAAAGTATGACCATTCTGAAAGATGCTTCTTCGACTGCCATTTACGGTTCGCGTGCATCCAACGGGGTTATTCTGATTACTACCAAGAAAGGAAGTTCGGATAAACTGAAGATTACATTCAGTACGACAAATTCCATCCAGACACGTACCAAGCTGGCTGATATGCTAAGTTATGACCAATTTGTCAACACTATCCGTACGCAAGGAACGACTGCCCAACAATCTTTACTCGGCACAGCCCATACGGACTGGAATGATGAGATTTACCAGAATGCTTTCGGTACGGATAATAATCTTAGTATCTCCGGAAAAATTGCTAAAAACTGGCCATTTCGTATATCAGTAGGTTATTACAATCAAAGCGGTTTGTTACGCACAGACAACGCAGAACGCTACACGGGAAGCATCATGGTAACCCCCTCTTTCTTCAAAGACCACTTGAAACTGAATATTAATGCGAAAGGGTCTATTAACAACAATACATTTGGTAACACGAATGCTATCTGGGCAGCTTCTACAATGAATCCAACCATCCCTGTTTATTCAGGACTGGATACTTTTGGAGGATACACGGAAGCAATAGACAATACAGGTGCACCAGCCAACGGTGCTGTAATGAACCCGGTGGGACTTATCAAAATGAATGATTCCCAAAGTAACGTAAGACGTTTCATCGGAAATATCGATGCGGACTATCGTGTTCATTTCTTCCCCGATTTAAAACTGCACGCTACATTAGGTTACGACTATGCACAAGGTAAGGGAAGTGTATATGTTCCGGCAGAAGCTGCACAGAATTACACAACTTCCGGTCTGGATTACAGTTACGGTCCACAAAAAAAGGAAAACCGCCTTTTGACTCTGTATGCCAACTACAACAAATTGGTGGAACCTATCAAAAGTAGCTTTGACGTAACAGCCGGTTATGATTATCAGTACTGGAAATCCACAACTCCGCTTTACTACGAAATGAATACACTGGGAGAAATACAAAAAACTTCAAAGGCTAAAGACGAACGCCATGTATTGCTCTCCTACTATGGTCGTCTGAACTACTCGTTCAACTCCCGCTATATGCTGACTACTACTGTACGTCGCGATGCCACTTCGCGCTTCGCTAAAAATGTACGTTGGGGTACGTTCCCGTCAGTAGCATTAGGATGGAGAGTGACAGAAGAATCATTCCTGAAAGACAATAAAGTTATCAGCACCCTGAAAGTGCGTGCAAGTTATGGTGTCACCGGGCAGCAAGACGGTATAGGCAATTACAACTACCTCCCTATCTATACGATCAGCCAAAGTGGTGCCGGTTCCCTTATCGGAGATACCCCGACTCCTACTTACCGCCCCAAAGCGTATGTACCCAACCTGAAATGGGAAACAACCACTTCATGGAATATGGGCTTTGATTTCGGTTTCCTCAAAGACCGCATCACCGGTAGTTTCGACTACTACACCCGTCAGACCAAAGACCTGATTGCCACCGTACCTGCTGCTGCCGGTACTACATTCGATCGTAACATCACGACAAATGTCGGAAATGTAGACAGTCAGGGTGTGGAATTCAGTCTGAACGCAACGCCCATACAGACCAAGGACTGGAACTGGGACTTGAGTTTCAACATGACATGGCAGAAGATGAAAGTGAAAAACTTATCACTGACAGCCGGTACGCCTGCCACCAACACTTCTGTAGGTCCGTATATCGACAGTTATCAGGTACAGACATTGAGCGAGGGATATGCTCCTTATATGTTCTACGTTTACCATCAGCTGTATGATGAAAAAACCGGCAAACCGATAGAAGGAGCTTACGTAGACCTCGACGGGGACGGACAAATCAACTCGAACGACTTGTACCGCTACCACTCTCCGGCTCCCGACTATATCCTCGGTTTCAGTACCTCATTGCGCTACAAGAAGTGGACATTGAGCACCAGCCTGCGTGCCAATATCGGAAACTATGTCTATAACGCGATGGCTATGAACAGCGGTGCCTGGGAAACTGTCAGCTACAACTCCTACCAGCTGAACAACCTGTCATCAACCTATCTGAAAACAGGATTCCAGACACGTCAATATCTCTCTGACTATTATGTAGAAAATGCTTCTTTCCTGAAAATGGATAATCTCTCATTGGGTTACAACTTCGGCACTATTTATAAAGGATGCAGTCTGAATGTGAGTGCCATGGTGCAAAATGTATTCTGTATCACCAAATACAGCGGCGTTGACCCGGAAGTTCCCGACGGTGTGGACAATTCGTTTTATCCGCGCCCGCGTACTTTCTCTCTCAACATAGGTATTAACTTCTAATTACTAAAAGCATCGATTATGAAAAAGATATTTTATACAGCCTTTTATTTTTGCAGCGCACTCCTGATGAGTTCCTGCATAGGCGACTTGGACCAATATCCACACGAAGAAGAAACATCTTCTACCATATATACCAGTGCTGCAAACTATAAAGCCGTCCTGGGAAAAATCTATGCAGCCATGGTGACCACCGGACAGGAAAAGAATGGTGACAACGATTTGAGTAGTAACAGCGGACAGGATTATATGCGCTGTTTCTTCAACTTGCAGGAATGTGGAACGGATGAAGTGGCTTCTACCTGGCTGTCCGGTGACAACGTGACGGGACTGACGTATTTGAGTTGGGATGCTAATGATCCTTGGGTATCGGATATGTATTACCGTATCTATTACAACATTGCTTTATGTAATGAGTTTCTCCGCAATGCCACCGATGAAAAGATAGCACAGTTCACGGACCAGGAGCAGACTGAAATTCGTATTTATCGTGCCGAAGCCCGTTTCATGCGTGCTTTATTCTACTATCACGCACTCGATCTGTTCCGCAATATCCCGTTTGTGACGGAAAATGACCCGCTAGTCGGATATCTACCTCCCCGCTATACAGCCCAACAGATTTTCGATTATATTGAAAGTGAACTGAATGCCATTAAAGATGAAATGCTAAATAAAGCGAACTGTCCTTACGGACGCGCTTCCCAAGGAGCTGCATATACATTACTTGCCAAATTATATCTGAATGCGGAAGTTTATACCCAGACTTCCAAATACAACGAATGTATCAAAGCCTGTAAAAAGGTTATCGAACAGGGTTATCAACTGGAAAGCGATTATTACAAGCTGTTTAATGCCGACAATGACAAACGTACGAACGAAATAATCTTCACCCTCCCGGTAGACGCAACCAATCTCGTGTCATGGGGATCATCCACTTACATTGTTTGTGGCGCAGTGAGCAACACGTCCGAAAAACAGATACCGGAAGATTACGGTGTAAAATCAGGATGGGGTATGTTCCGTGTACGCGGAGAAATTCCTCAACTTTTCTCCGGTAACGAAGAAGCCGACCAGCGATATATGTTCTTTACCGACGGACAAACCCGGGACCTGGAAAAGATAGATGACCAAAGCAATGGCTATTTCGTAGAAAAATGGACTAACCTGACTGATGCCGGACAGACTGCTTCCAACACCGCAGACGGTGGTGTAAATACAGATTATCCCCTATTCCGTCTGGCCGATGTATATTTAATGATGGCAGAAGCTGTGGTACGTGGAGGAACGGAAGCGACTCTGGCAAATGTACTGCCTTATATCAATGAGCTACAGGAACGTGCTTTCGGCGACAACACTCATAACAAAAGCGAGTCTGAAATCAATGAACTGTTTATCATCAACGAACGTGCCCGTGAACTGTATTGGGAGGGGTATCGCCGTACGGACTTGATCCGCTTCAATCAATTTACAACCAACAGCTATGTATGGCAATGGAAAGGTGGCGTAAAAGACGGTAAGGCAGTAGAGAGCAAATACAATATCTATCCGATACCTGCTACCGAACTGACGGCCAATCCAAACTTATACAATGAAAACTATTAATCATATTAATACGGAACAACGATATGAAAAAACTAAATAATCTATTCACTTTACTTTCCGCTCTCCTATTACTAGGTGCTTGCGAGAAAGATGGGGATACCTATTTTCTCTCCAGCCCGGAAGAGAACGAATTGATAGCTTCTGCCAATTCTGTCGTACTGACAAAGGAGACAGCCAAGTTTTATGCTTTGTCGCTTGCCTGGACTGACCAGACGCTGCAAGTGAGCGATCCAAGATACCAGCCTACCACCGGTGTACAAACTTCCGTACAGGTTTCACGCACGGAAGATTTCTCCGGGCAGATTCTGGAAACGACCGAAAGTGGAGTATCAAAGACGTACTCTGTCTCCGCTTTAAATATCGTCGCTTATCAGTTGAAAGCTACTCCCGAAGAAGAAGCGCCGCTCTATTTCCGGCTTGCCGGAAGAAACGGAAGTAACATCGCTCCTGTATACAGTAATGTGGTAAAAGTCATGGTTACTCCTTATGAAATTGATATGCGATTTGCCAATATTATCAATAAGGGAGACGGCAAGGATTCAGGAAAAGATCTGTATGCAGCCAATGCGGATGGCAACTATATCGGCTTTATGGGAGCCACTTCTTGGGAAGGTTTCTATCTACAGGAAGCCGATGGTACTGTTTGGCACACAGCCAAATCGGGCAGTACGGCTACTCCGTTCTTCCTGACAACTGACGCTGCTGAAGGAACGTGGGATTTGTGGTTCCCCGGTCAATCGGGCTGTTACTATACGAATGTCAATACCACCAAAAAACTATGGACTGCCTTATGGATGCCAACACTCAATGTAAGTGGCATCGACGGAGGTATCACGATGGAATACAAACGTGACAAGAATCAATGGCAGGGCATATTTACTGCTACAGGAGCCGGCACTATCAATATTCAGATGAATGGAACAGGTAAACTATATGATAACACCAGCGTCAGCGGAGCTGATAACAGCATTGATGATACGAAAGCCAAAGATACTCCTTTCGCCTTTAGTGGTTCTGCTAATGAATTGACATTCAATACCGGGACGAATGTTTCTGCCGGAAATATTACAGTAAACGTACCGGCAGCCGGAGAATGTACATTGATTATTGACCTGAACGACCCGCAAGCATGGAAAGTGGAAGTGACGGAAGGAGGAAGTATAGAACCGACTTATCCCTCTTATCTGGAAATGCAAGGGGCCGACTCATGGTGGGGAAAGTTATACCGCAAACTTGAACCCGGTAAAACTGCAGGAACTTATCGCACTGTATTCCAAACCGTCAGCGATGAAAACTTCCAGATAGTAGACCCATCAACAGATACATGGTATGGCTCTGATCCCAACAATCTTTATAGCCTTGCTCTTACAACAGGGGAGCATTACAACATCTGGTTCGATGGTTCCGGCAAGAAAAGTTATACAATCGAAGTAGATTACGTCAACTTGACTTGGAAGCCTACTGAAATCAAACAAATCAATGTATATGGAACTTTCAATGGCTGGTCAACGGCTAAAGACCTGATGATATATGATGAGGAAACCGGAATATGGAGCGCAGAATGCGATATCACCACCATCGGTGACGGATTCTACTTCCTCATGAATACGGATCCCGATCAGATTAGCTGGGACTGGAGATTGTACTATACTTCTGAAAGTGGGCTCTATCTAAGTGATCAGAATGGTGATAACATTAAACCCACTAAGGAGGGTAAATATCGCATTACGCTGGATCTCAACAAGATGGAGTTTACAATGACTGAAATCACTGAATAACATTCTAAGTTCAACAACATGATTATTAATTTCAACAGAATCACTATGATACGAAAATATATAATGATAGCTTCCGCACTACTTTGCGGAAGCATCTTCACCGCTTGTGATGATGATAATGATACTCCGACTTTTCCGGAAAAGACGGAAACCACTTATGATATGTCCGGCTTCGCCCGGGGAGCTGATGTCAGTTGGCTGTCGGAAATGGAAAGTTCCGGATATAAATTCTATACCTCCGATGGAAAAGAACAGGAATGTATGTCTCTGCTTCGCGACCTGGGTATAAATGCAATTCGTCTACGTGTATGGGTGAACCCGGAAAATGACACGGAAGATGTAAAAGGCTGGTGCAATAAGGGTGACGTATTGCTCAAAGCATGGAGAGCGCATAATTTGGGCTATCGCCTGATGATCGACTTCCATTACAGTGACAGATGGGCCGATCCTGTTCAGCAAGCCAAACCCAAAGCCTGGGAAAACTATACGGTAGAAGAACTGGAGCAGGCGATTGCCGACCATACCAAAGATGTACTCGGTGCAATCAAAGAGATGGGCATTGATGTGGAATGGGTGCAAGTAGGCAATGAAACTCATCAGGGAATGCTATTCCCCACTGGACAAACAACGAGTAGTGACGGTATTAAAAACTTTGCGAAATTCATTAACTCCGGCTACAATGCTGTTAAAGAGATTTATCCGAATGCGAAAGTGATTGTACACCTCGACCAGGGAAATGATGCCAATCTATACAACCGGATTTTCGGTTATTTGCATGACAACAATGCCAAATGGGACGTCATCGGTATGTCTCTTTATCCGGATATGTACCCGACAGAGGGAGTAGCCGATGATTGGGAAGATATGAACAACAAATGTATTGCCAATATGAAAAATCTGATTGCCAAATACAACACTCCGGTGATGATGTGCGAAATTGGTATTCCCTGGGACTATTCCGAAGCTGAAGACTTTTTCACAGACTTTATGACGAAAGCCAAACAAGTGGAACAATGTCTTGGTGTATTCTCCTGGGAACCGCAGAGTTATGGTGGTTGGAAGAACTATGGAAAGGGCATGTTTGACGACAGTGGTAAACCGACCAGCGCATTTAATGCTTTCAAGAGATAAGATTATTGAATCATTTTTTATAACTTTACCCCGAATCCAAAATATTTTATACCTGAAAAGCAAAAATGAACATGAAACACCCAAAACAGTTATTAGCTGTACTTTTGATGGGCGTCGCTTGCACATTGCAAGCGCAACGCAGTGAGACGCTGCTCGAGAAAAACTGGAAATTCAGTAAAGGAGATTTTAAAGAGGCTAGCCAGCCGGAGTTTAATGACACTAAATGGGAGTCGGTTGTTATTCCGCATGATTGGGCGATTTTCGGTCCATTCGATATGAATAATGACCTGCAGAATGTAGCTGTAACACAGAACTTCGAGAAAAAGGCTTCCTTGAAAACAGGACGTACCGGTGGGCTCCCTTATGTAGGCACCGGATGGTATCGAACCAGTTTTGATGCTCCTGCCGATAAGGAGGTGACGCTACTCTTTGATGGCGCCATGAGCGAAGCACGTGTCTATGTAAATGGAAAAGAAGCTTGTTTCTGGCCTTTCGGCTACAACTCTTTCCACTGTAACGTGACGTCTTTATTAAACAAAGACGGAAAGAATAATACGCTGGCCGTACGTTTGGAAAATCGTCCGCAGTCCTCGCGCTGGTATCCGGGAGCAGGTTTGTATCGTAATGTGCATCTGATCGTGACTGATAAAGTGCACGTGCCTGTATGGGGAACACAAATCACAACTCCTCATGTCAGCAAGGACTTTGCAGCCGTACGTCTTCAAACGAAGATTGATAATGCCGGTGAGAAAACACAAATCCGTATAGAGACAGAGATTCTTTCTCCGGACGGAAAAGTGGTTACCAGCAAAGAGAATACGAGCCGCATTAATCATGGACAACCATTCGAACAAAACTTTATTGTAAATGCGCCCGAGCTCTGGTCGCCGGAAAGTCCGTCGCTCTACAAGGCTGTTTCCAAAATTTACGCAGATGATAAACTGGTGGATACTTACACGACCCGTTTCGGTATCCGCAACATTGAATATATCGCTGATAAGGGTTTCTATTTGAACGGAAAACATCGCAAATTCCAAGGGGTATGCAATCATCATGATTTAGGTCCGCTGGGTGCCGCTATTAATGTGGCAGCACTTCGCCATCAGCTTACATTGCTGAAAGATATGGGATGTGACGCTATCCGTACTTCTCATAATATGCCGACTCCCGAACTCGTAGCATTGTGTGACGAAATGGGATTTATGATGATGATTGAACCGTTCGATGAATGGGACATTGCCAAGTGCGAAAACGGTTATCACCGTTATTTCAATGAATGGGCGGAACGTGATATGGTAAATATGCTCCATAATTATCGGAATAATCCGTGTGTGATTATGTGGAGTATCGGTAATGAAGTGCCGACCCAATGTAGCCCTGTCGGCTATAAAGTGGCTAAATTCCTGCAAGACATTTGCCACCGAGAAGATCCGACACGTCCTGTCACTTGTGGAATGGATCAGGTTACTTGTGTACTTGCGAACGGATTTGCAGCAATGATTGACATTCCGGGACTTAATTACCGTACCCAACGCTATAAGGAATCTTATGACCAACTTCCGCAGAATCTGATTCTGGGTAGTGAAACTGCTTCTACTGTCAGTTCACGCGGGGTATACAAATTCCCGGTAGAGGATAAGAAAAGTACTAAGTATGAAGACCATCAGTGTTCCTCTTATGATGTGGAAGCCTGTTCCTGGTCAAATATTCCGGACGAGGACTTTGCACTGGCCGACGATAACCATTGGACAATCGGACAATTTGTATGGACAGGATTTGACTATCTGGGCGAGCCATCACCTTATGACACGGATGCATGGCCCAATCACAGTTCCATGTTTGGTATTATCGACCTTGCCAGTCTGCCTAAAGACCGCTATTATCTGTATCGCAGTGTATGGAACAAGGATGCGGAAACCTTGCATATTCTGCCTCACTGGACATGGCCGGGACGTGAAGGCGAAGTGACTCCTGTATTTGTATATACCAACTATCCTACAGCCGAACTGTTTATCAACGGTAAAAGTTATGGTAAACAAAGCAAGAATAATAGTTCGTTGAAGAACCGCTATCGTCTGATGTGGATGGATGCTGTATATGAACCGGGAGAAGTAAAAGTAGTAGCCTATAACAAAGAAGGAAAAGCTGTAGCGGAAAAAGTGGTTCGCACTGCCGGAAAAGCTCATCATATCGAACTGGTCAGCAACCGTAACGAATTGACTGCAGATGGAAAAGACTTAGCGTATGTGACTGTGAAAGTTGTAGACAAAGATGGTAACCTCTGCCCTACTGATAATCGTCAGATTAACTTCTCTGCAAAGGGAACCGGTAAATATCGTGCCGCTGCCAATGGCGACCCGACAAATCTGGAACAATTTCATCTTCCGAAGATGCATGCTTTCAACGGAATGTTGACAGCTATCATACAAGCTGGTGAAACTGCCGGAGAAATTGTATTTACAGCCAAAGCAAATGGAGTGAAAGCCGGAAATATTCGTATTCAAACGAAATAAGGTATACGCTTTATAATATCTGATAAGCCACCGGATTTCTTAACTAAAGAGAAGTCCGGTGGTTTTCATATATAATATACTGGATTTTTCACTTTTACGAGAAAAGAAGCAGGTAAATACAGGTTAATATCTATCTTTGCCAAAGAAAACGTTACAGATATGTCGCACAGGATTCACTTCCTTATTTTTACAGGTCTTTTACTGATGTTCTGTTCATGCCGGAAAGAAAACTGGTTTGAATGGCAAGTAAATCAAAGACACATGGAAGTATCTCTGAACAAAGAATCTGATTCGCTCTATGTCATTCATTTGAATACAGACCAACCCTCCCACTCTGTTTGGAAATTGCCTTATCCTGTCTATCAATTTGATTATGGAGATGTTACAGGAGACGGGATGCCGGAAATTATTGTGGGGGTTATCAAGCCTACCCGATTCGATCCCAAACCTGACAAGCGGTTGTTCATTTACCGGATTGCAGATGAAGCGTATATCCGCCCACTTTGGTTAGGTTCGAGGGTAGCACAACCTTTGGAAGATTTCAGAGTGATTCGTGAACATACTCCTGTGTTGATACGCACCATGGAACGGGAACGAAGTGGAAAATATCTGATAGCGGAATATGCATGGAGAGGTTTTGGTCTGGATTTTAAGGGGTTTCTGAAACGCGAGACAGAAGAAAAGGAGGCCAAACGCATTCTTGAACGTTAACGTTAGATACTATCATTTATATATGGCAATTTATAGAATAATGAAAAACATGAGACGACTATTATTGCTGTCCTGTACACTAATTCTTATTCTCTGCGGATGCAAGAACAAGAATAAAAACACCTCAACGGCATTGGCACAAGATACTGTTACGACTGCCACTTCATTATTGACCGATACGGTTCTACCTCAATCTATTGATTTGAAGCAGGATATCAGTCGTTACTCTTTTCAGGAGTTGCGTTTATTACGTAGTTATCCATACGCTATACACGGTTATCATTTTATGGAAGCGGACATCAATGCTTTCTTCTCGGCCAATACGAAATGGTATAATGATCTTGTCTGGAAGTTATGGGAAGAATCGGAGGCGGACGGAGAGAATAAATTTCCGGAAAACTATGATGAAGTCAAACTGACGGCTGAAGAGAAGGCTTTCGTAGAACGCATCGATGCTCGCATGGCAGAAATGCGTCAGCAACAGTTTACTCAACGAGACTCTTATCATTTAGGAAATGCAAATAATATAGTCAACCTGTTCCAATTCAAAGATATAGACGAGGCATTAGTAGCCAAATTGCAACAGAACAACTTTGCCATTACAGAGGGAAGTAATTTACAGTTGTTTCATGCTTATGAAGAGAATGACTATCGCCAAGTGCCCAATTTCATCACCACTGACTTATATTTACAGGCATTTCACATGTATTTCTCTTATGTACTGAAAAGTCTGGAGAAACAACACATCATTCCTACTTTGGAAAGACTATGTCTATCACTCAACGCAACTTGCATAAGCATCTCCCGCCAGACAGAAGACGAATCTCTGAAAAATATAGCAGAATATGCCGCTACTTTTTATGCTATCCCTTATTATTTGCTGACAAAGGAAACGCCCAATCTCCCTGCTAAATATCAAAAAGCATATCAACAGGAAATAGAACATATTAATGCACAAGAAGATGATTTCTCGGAATTTCTTTCATACAAAGAGGCATACTTCCCATACAGTCTTTTCAAACCACGCGGACATTATACCCGTGAACCCCAATTACAGGCATACTTTCAGGCTATGATGTGGCTTCAAACTGCCTGCTTTTGCAGAGAACAACAAGAACAGCTCAAACAAGCAATCTTTCAGGCTACCGTACTATCCACTTATAAGGATATGACCAAGACACCACTAATGGAACTATACCAACGCGTCTATACACCACTTACTTTCCTGATGGGGGAGACTGATAATCTTTCTCTTCTCGATATTGCACAGATTCTGAAGAAAAATAAAGCAGAATATACTGAAGATGCATTGACTCCGGTTCAAATAGAAAAGGTGAATCAAGCGCTTATTGAACTGGCAAAAAGTAAGAACAGGATCAAACCTAAAATAGAAATCTCCTGCCAGGACAAAATCAACTTTATGCCACAAAGATATCTGGCAGATAATGAAGTACTTCAGGAATTGGTAGACGTCACTCCAAACAGTAAACGTGCTTATCCGAAAGGATTGGATGTCTTTGCCGCTTTCGGAGTAAACTCCGCCGAGACTTTACTGACTGATGTTTACAAAGAACCGGACAACTGGAACCAGTATACCGTAGAATTACAAAAACTGAAAGATAAATTCAAAGCTTCCCAGCCTGCGCAAGTATCTGTCTACGAATTATGGATGAAAAGTCTGTTCACCATGCAGAAAACGGATAAGAGCCAGCCGGGATTTATGCAAACGCCCGAATGGGGATACAAGAATCTGAATACAGCTCTGGCATCTTGGGCTGAATTGAAGCATGACGCGATCCTTTACGGAGAACAGCCCATGGCAGCAGAATGTGGAGGCGCCGGCCCTCCTGATCCGATCGTAGTGGGATATGTAGAACCGAATCTTCCTTTCTGGAAGAAAATGTCAGGGATTCTGCAAGCCACCCAACTGGTTCTGCAACAAAGCAATTGCCTGACAGATGACTTGAAAGGAAAAACAGAGCAGCTGCAAGACTATGTCAGCTTTCTGATTCAAGTAACAGAAAAGGAACTGCGGAGAGAAAACCTGACCGAACAAGAATATCGCACTCTTGAGTATATGGGAAGTAGTATAGAATATTTCACTCTGTCTGTACTCGATCCTGATTTACATCTGGATAACTGGTCATTAGTGCAAGGTCCAGACAAGTCGATAGCTGTAGTGGCTGATATTTATACCCGCAACGTGAGGGGATGTGATAAGAATGGAGTACTGCATGTAGCAACAGGAAATGCCAACAATATCTATGTGGTAGTAGAAATAGAGGGTAATCTCTATCTTACCCGTGGTGCCACATTTAGTTACTACGAGTTTGTCCAGCCACTGGATACTCGGCTCACGGACGAAGAATGGCAGAAAATGCTGGAAGAAAAGAAAGCGCCTGCCGTCCCGGAATGGATGAAAAATATCCTGCTGGAGAAAGAACCTAAAGTAGATGACAGAGTTTTTTATAGTTCAGGATGCTAATATCCTTTTCCCGAATTAACCGGATTATAGGTGGTATAAGCCTATTATTGCTTACTGCCTGCCAGCACTCGTCAGAAGAATGTCTCTCTATCGCTTTCACCGGAGATGTTCTTCTGGACAGAGGGGTACGCCAACAGATTCAACGGGGAGGTGTCAAAGATTTATTTGCGTCGGTAGCTCCTCTCTTTCACCAAGTGGATGCTACGGTAATCAATCTGGAATGTCCCGCCACTTCCGTTCATTCACCGTTACACAAGAAATATATCTTTCGTGCGGAACCGGGATGGATGGAAGAATTGGCTAAAGCTGGCATCAGTCATGCGGCTTTAGCGAATAATCATACTATGGATCAGGGGCGAAGTGGATTGATAGATACTTATCAGCATCTCTTATCGGCAGGAATCACTCCGATAGGATATGGTAATACTTCTTCCGAAAGTTGCCAACCTGTAGTGATAAAGAAAGGAAAAATTAAAGTAGCACTCTTCAATTCAGTTACACTTCCTTTGGAAAATTGGGTATATTTAGAAAATGATCCCGGTATCTGCCAGCAACCAATAGAAGAGATGGAAGAGGAAATCAAGAATTTCAAGCAAGAGAATCCCGAAAGTTATGTGGTGGTTATTCTACATTGGGGAATGGAATATCAGTCCTCCCCTACTCTTAGCCAAAGAAAAGGAGCACGCCGGCTTATCCGTACAGGTGCGGATGCCATCATCGGACACCATCCGCATGTCATTCAGAAAGAAGAATATTTTAAAGGTAAGCCTATTTTCTATAGTCTAGGCAACTTCGTGTTCGACCAACGAAAACCAGAAACATCACAAAGCCTGATTGTGCAGCTCAATTTCACCTCTATAGGATATAGTATAAAACTTCATCCTGCAACAATTAATAATTGCAAACCGGAATTACAATAATCAGACAAAACCAAAGGGGATAACTGCCAACATTATACTATTTACCAACAAATATCATCATCCCTCTATCTTGAAATCCACTAGATTTTGCACATTAAATAGCTTTCCAGAAAGCTTGGAAATCGCGATATCTACCGTAACAAACCAGCTCATCTCCCTCTTCCACTTTCTCATCCGCCGGTAATTCATTCTTTACATGAAGCTCCATTAAAGAAATGCCCAAGCAATTGGTTATTTTATTGGCTCTCTTCAACCCTATCATCTTTAAATGAAACTCTTCATCCAAATTCAACTCATTCACAAAATATCCTACAAATTTCTCCGGAACCGTGAACTTCACAACATAATAATCCTGATCGATGCGGAATCCTTCCATATTCGTTCCAAAATCAAGCAATTGCACCAAGCTGCGGGCAGCATCTTCTTCCGGAGTCAGGATTCGCTCAAGTTCAAAAGCCTCAAGCACCGCTTTATGTACGGCATCAATAGCACGGGCAAAGATTCGGGGAACCTTTTTCTGCTTCAATAGGGCAACAACACGTATCGATGCACCAAAATTCTCACCAATCGCTACAATTACTATATCCACACTATTCAATGGCAACACTGATAATGATTGTTCGTCAGTGGCATCAATGACAAAAGCCGTAGCAACCTTATCTTTGATTGAATCTACACGACTTTCACTAATATCCGCACCAATAATCTCGTGCCCTAATGCAGACAATTCCTCTGCCAACACATGGCCGTAATTTCCTAAACCGATAATAATATACTTCATATCTTTAGTTTATTATAATGTTATCACTCGGATAACGGTATTTTGTATTCTTTTTCTGTTTGACAATTCCCAACATCAATGTTATCAATCCCACACGTCCGATAAACATCAACAAGGATACCAACAACTTACTGGCATCACACAAATGAGGGGTCAGATTCAGACTAGATCCCACAGTACTAAGTGCAGAGACACATTCGAAAGTCAATGCCATAATGGAAACACCCGGTTCGAGTATGCTCAATGTGAAAATAAAAATGAATGACACTCCCAATGACATGACTACTGTTGCATTGGAACGCCGGATTGAATCGTAAGATAATTCTCTGCCAAACACCTCTACCCGTTCAGTACCACGCAATACGGCTACAAGATTCAGAACCACAACTGCAAAAGCGTTCACTTTCACACCACCTGCCGTAGACTGTGAACCACCGCCAACCCACATCAAGAATAGATAAACCAACAAAGTCTGCACACTCAATGATGCCAGGTCGACACTACTAAAACCGGCTGTTCGAGGACAAGTGGCATTAAAGAAAGCTTGTGTCCATTTGTCTGCCAAAGGCATACCGGCAAAGGAAGCATTCCACTCAAAAGCAGCAATAGCTAATGTACCGATTAATAAAAGCAGAAAAGTCATGATTAACACGATTTTCGTATTCAGGTTATAAAGATGCTGCATTTTGTGACGATCCAGTTTGCGTGTACGGACCAATTTCCAGAAACGACGCAGGTGATATAATACAATATCCTTGAAATTGACAAGAATGGGGAAGCCGATACCACCGAAGATTATCAGCAAAGAAACAGAAATAAACAGTCCATTATGATTGGTCATCACCATCGGATTCCCTAAATTACCGGAAAGTGTAGAAAAACCCGCATTACAAAAAGCTGATATAGCATGGAAAGCAGCAAAACCTAACTCGCCTTCCAAAGTCATTCCCAGCGTACCGTGAATACTAAACCAAATCGAAACCATGCCAATCCCTTCAATGACTAGGGTAAAGCCCAATATATATAATAAGGTGGACAGTAATGAACCTAACGAATTGGAACTAACCATATCACGTACAACAAGCTGATTATAAATGGAGGTGTTTCCCATGAAGAACATGGCAAAGAAACTGGTTAATGTCATCACTCCTAATCCTCCAATCTGAATCAACAGGATAATGACAACTAATCCGGAAGTGGTGAATGTAGTGGATACATCTACCGGAACCAAACCTGTAACACATACGGCACTGGTAGCCGTAAATAAAGAGTCTACCCAGGTAATACCATTCACCGTGCAGCGCGGAAGCATCAGTAGACCTGCTCCAATCAGGATAATAGCCATAAAACTGACTGCTAATATCAAAGACGGATTGGTACGCCGTCCCAACAGGCGCACCAGACCATTGGACAAGTTGAGGAAAGAAAGGACTAATAATAACAGGAGATGATAAAACTTCCCATGCAGGAATTCCCAAATCTGCAAAATAGCTCCTTCTTCTTCCGGACGGTGAAAAATGACGGGTATTAAAGTAAGATATAATAACCCGCTTAATATCCAGGCTAATCGCCGGTATTGTTTTTTAGTATTCCGGTATTCCAGTGAAATATGTAAAGTAACATCAATCAGAAAGATAATCCAGACTGTTTTATACAATGTCTGCAAATTAGCCACTTCATCTACGGATAAGGGAAAGCCGTGTTCATATACTACTCCGACAATCAACAACAGAGATGCCAGATAGGTGAGTGCTTCTACCAGTCCTAACAGGATACGTACATAGGGTTTTAGCAGTTTATTTTGATACAATAAAAACTTATGATAAATCTTCATATCATCTTTTTTAACAGGGTCGTGCAAACTTAACTAAAATAACAATCAGAACCGATTCTTTGTTGACAAAATTTTCTGAATATTAAAAAATTGAGTACTTTTGGCAACAAGAAACTAAAAAACTACAATATTATGAGTGAAAAAAGAAAACGGTATATTTTACCCGAAGAAGAAATTCCACACTACTGGTACAACATTCAGGCTGATATGGTAAACAAACCTATGCCTCCGTTGCATCCGGGAACCAAACAACCGCTGAAAGCGGAAGACTTGTATCCGATTTTCGCTAAAGAGCTGTGCCATCAGGAACTGAATCAAACCGATGCATGGATCGAAATACCGGAAGAAGTACGCGAAATGTATAAGTACTATCGCAGTACTCCGCTGGTTCGTGCTTACGGATTGGAAAAAGCACTCGGTACTCCGGCTCATATCTATTTTAAGAATGAAAGTGTCAGCCCTATCGGTTCACATAAGTTGAACTCTGCATTGGCACAGGCTTATTATTGCAAAGAAGAAGGAGTTACCAACATCACCACTGAAACCGGTGCCGGACAATGGGGAGCCGCTCTTTCTTATGCAGCTAAGGTTTTCGGTTTGGAAGCTGCTGTTTATCAGGTAAAAATCAGTTATGAACAAAAGCCATACCGCCGCAGCATCATGCAGACTTTCGGAGCACAGGTAACCCCTTCTCCATCCATGTCTACCCGTGCCGGTAAGGATATTCTGACTAAACACCCTACTTATCAGGGTTCATTGGGAACAGCCATTTCTGAAGCTATTGAACTGGCACAAATGACTCCCAACTGTAAATATACGCTCGGGTCTGTGCTTAGCCATGTTACTCTTCATCAGACTATTATCGGACTGGAAGCCGAAAAACAGATGGAAATGGCAGGCGAATACCCGGATATCGTAATCGGTTGTTTCGGAGGTGGTTCCAACTTCGGAGGTATCTCTTTCCCATTCATGCGTCACACGATACAGGAAGGAAAAAAGACTCGTTTCGTTGCTGCCGAACCTGCATCTTGTCCGAAACTGACACGTGGTAAGTTCCAGTATGACTTCGGTGATGAAGCCGGATATACTCCGTTGCTACCGATGTTTACTTTAGGACACAATTTTGCTCCGGCCCATATCCATGCCGGCGGTCTTCGCTATCATGGTGCAGGTGTCATCGTTTCACAGTTGCTCAAGGATAATCTGATGGAAGCAGTAGATATACAGCAATTGGAATCTTTCGAAGCAGGTTGTCTGTTTGCACAGTCTGAAGGTATTATTCCGGCTCCTGAATCCAGCCACGCTATTGCAGCAGCTATCCGCGAAGCTAACAAATGTAAGGAGACAGGAGAAGAAAAAATAATCCTGTTTAATCTTTCCGGACATGGCCTGATCGATATGGCTTCTTACGATAAGTATTTGGCTGGTGATCTCGTAAACTATGCATTGACTGATGATGATATTCAGAAGAATTTAGATGAGATAGGAGATTTAGCTAAATAATAAATTGCCTGCCAGTTTCAAGTTTCACCACCGATTTCACAGATTAACATGGACTTAAATGTAATTCGAAGATTTTCGATACAAAAGTCCATGTTAATCTGTGAAATCGGTGGCATTTTTTCCATCCTCCTATATTTTCTTTCTCTCTGTTGAACACCTCCATACACCCACTGTATAGACTGGAAAGATTGTATAGTTTTCCGGTCAATTCATGGGGTATATCAAAGATTTCACTATCTTTGATGCCATTATTAATCTTATGAACTAATAATGAGCAGCTTTAACAAAATAGCAATCTGTCTACTTTTTCTATGCGCAGGGGTTAATTATGCTTTTTCTGATATTCCGGAGCAAATCAACTTCTCCTATATCTCTATTAATGAAGGATTGTCACAAAGTACTGTATTCTCTATCGATCAGGACCAACGAGGCAATATGTGGTTCGCAACTTATGACGGAGTAAACAAGTACGATGGGTATTCATTTACAGTTTATCAGCATAATGAAGATGATCCGAACAGCATCGCTAATGACATTTCGCGAATCGTAAAGGCTGACAGTCAGGGACGGGTTTGGATCGGCACGCGGGATGGTTTGTCATATTATGATGAAGAGAAGGATAAATTCAGAAATTTCTTCTACGAAAAGAAGGGGAAGAAGCTGCAAATCAACGGAATTGCGGAGATCTCACCGGAACAACTGCTCATAAGTACACAGGAAGGTCTGACTATGTTCGATATTAAAGAATCACGATTCGTTGATGATTCTTTTAGTACGGCTATGCATAAGATAGTGGCTTCTGCTCTTTACAGGCAAGGCGATATTATCTATATCGGCACCCCGGTTGACGGGCTTTACAGCTACTCCATTCCTCAAAAGAAACTGGAAAGAATTACTCCGATAACAGGCACTAAGCAGATTCAAGCCATTTTGCAACAATCTCCTACCCGCATCTGGATAGCTACCGAAGGAGCCGGTCTACTTCTATTTAACCCGAAAACACAAGAAGTCAAGACCTATCATCATTCTTCTTCCAATCCTAAAAGTATCAGTTCCAATTATATCCGTTCTCTGGCATTGGATTCGCAAAATCGCCTATGGATAGGAACATTCAATGATCTGAACATTTATCATGAAGGAAACGATTCTTTCGTTTCTTACAGCAGCAGTCCGGTAGAAAGCGGCAGTCTGTCACAGCGTTCGGTCCGCAGTATCTTTATGGATTCGCAGGGTGGAATGTGGCTTGGAACCTATTTCGGAGGACTAAACTATTATCATCCGATCCGCAACAGATTCAAGAATATTCAGCGTATTCCATATAAGAATTCTTTAAGTGACAACGTAGTCAGTTGCATTACCGAAGATAAGGATAAGAACTTATGGATAGGAACGAATGATGGGGGATTGAATCTATATAATCCCAAGACACAACAGTTTACGCACTATATCTTACAGGAAAACGAACGGGAAATCGGTATTGGTTCCAACAATATCAAAGCCGTATATGTAGACGAACAAAAATCACTTGTATATATAGGAACACATGCCGGTGGTCTGACTGTTCTCCACCGCAACAGTGGACAAATGGAAAGTTTCAATCAGCTGAATAGCCAGTTGGTCAATGAAAATGTGTATGCCATTCTTCCTGACAAGGAGGGTAGTATCTTATTAGGAACTTTAAGTGCACTGGTTAGTTTTAATCCGGAGAAACGGAGCTTCACCACCATAGATAAAGAAAAAGACGGTACGCCATTTACTTCACAACGAATCACAATCCTGTTCAGAGATTCTCGTAAACGTCTTTGGATTGGTGGTGAAGAAGGTATATCAGTCTTTCAGCAGGAAGGGATCGAAATAGAAAAAGCCCCTATCCTTCCGGAATCATCTGTAACAAAGATGTTTACCAATTGCATTTATGAAGCTGCCAATGGCATCATTTGGGTAGGTACGCGTGAAGGTTTCTACTGTTTTAATGAAAAAGAGAAGAAAATCAAACGATATACGACTGCTAACGGTTTACCCAATAATGTGGTTTACGGTATTCTGGAAGATACCTTTGGGCGTCTCTGGGTAAGCACCAACCGTGGTATCTCCTGTTTCAATCCGGAGACAGAGAAGTTCCGCAATTTTACGGAATCCGACGGGTTGCAAAGTAATCAGTTTAATACTTCTTCATTCTGCCGCACCTCTAACGGGCAAATGTACTTCGGGGGTATCAACGGTATCACAACTTTCCGCCCGGAACTCCTACTGGACAACCCTTACACTCCTCCGGTAGTCATTACTAAACTTCAACTGTTTAACAAAACAGTCCGTCCGGATGATGAAACCGGTATCTTGACTAAGAATATCAATGAAACAGAAAGTATCACGCTAAAATCATGGCAAACGGCTTTTACGCTTGAATTTGTGGTATCCAACTATATTTCAGGTCAACACAATACTTTCGCTTATAAATTGGAAGGATATGATAAAGAGTGGTATTATCTGACAGACAAACGTACTGTCTCCTATTCCAACTTGCCACAAGGTACTTATCATTTTCTGGTAAAAGCTGCTAATAGTGACGGGAAATGGAATACCGTTCCTACGATGTTGGAAATCGTTGTTCTCCCTATATGGTACAAGACCTGGTGGGCAATCGTGCTTTTCCTCGCTATTTTTATCGGCTTTATCACTTTCGTCTTCCGCTTCTTCTGGATGCGTAAAAGCATGGAAGCAGAGCTGGAGATTGAACGTAGGGACAAGGAACATCAAGAAGAAATCAACCAGATGAAGATGCGTTTCTTCATCAATATTTCCCATGAGCTTCGCACGCCGTTGACTCTTATCTTAGCTCCTCTACAAGAAATAATCAATAAGATCAGTGACCGCTGGACTCGTAATCAGCTGGAATATATCCAACGCAACGCTAATCGCCTGCTACATCTTGTCAATCAATTGATGGATTATCGCCGCGCCGAATTGGGAGTTTTCGAGCTGAAAGCAAAGAGAGAGAATGCGCATCAACTAATACAAGATAATTTCTTGTTTTATGATAAACTGGCACGCCACAAAAAGATTACCTATACTCTCCATTCCGAATTGGAAGATAAAGAGGAACTTTTTGATCCTAATTATCTGGAACTGATTGTTAATAACCTACTTTCAAATGCTTTCAAATATACGGAAAGCGGTCAAAGCATTACTGTGACATTGAAAGAGGAAAATAATTGGTTGGTACTGCAAGTTAGTGATACCGGTATTGGTATTCCCATCAATAAACAGGGAAAAATATTCGAACGTTTTTATCAGATAGAGAGTGAGCACGTAGGAAGTGGTATCGGTCTCTCACTGGTACAACGCCTGGTAGAATTGCACCATGGTCGTATCGAACTGGATAGTGAAGAGGGTAAAGGCAGTACTTTCTCTGTTTATCTGCCACAAGACATAAATACCTACAAACCCTCCGAACTAGCTTCTAATGACACTCTGAATGAGGAAGGACAGGTATATTCCACCAACTCGAAAGAAATGTATTTCATTGATACGGAAAAGGTCGAAAACGAAACGATCGAAGGCGGTGACAAGAAGCGTGGCACTATTCTTATTGTAGAAGACAATAATGAAATCCGCCATTATCTTAGCAGCGGACTTGCTGAACTCTTCAATACGCTGGAAGCCGGAAATGGTGAAGAAGCTTTGGAAAAACTGAAAGACAATGAAGTTGACATCATTGTAACTGATGTCATGATGCCTGTGATGGATGGTATCAAATTATGCAAGAATGTGAAGCAAAATATCCGTACCTGTCATATTCCCGTGATTATCCTGTCTGCTAAAAGCGAAGTCAAAGACCAGATGGAAGGTCTGCAAATGGGTGCGGATGATTACATCCCGAAACCATTCTCACTTGCTATCCTGACTACGAAGATACAGAATATGATGCGTACCCGTAGACGTATGCTTGAACGGTATTCCAAATCCCTGGAAGTGGAACCGGAAAAGATTACGTTTAACGCCATGGATGAAGCTTTACTAAAACGTGCTGTAGCGATTGTAGAAAAGAATATGGATAATATTGAATTCTCTACTGACGAATTTGCCAGAGAAATGAATATGAGTCGTTCTAATCTGCATCTTAAATTGAAAGCCATCACAGGCGAATCGACTATTGACTTTATACGCAAGATTCGTTTCAATGAAGCGGCAAAATTACTGAAGGATGGCCACTATACAATAGCAGAGGTCAGCACAATGGTAGGTTTCAATACGCCGTCTTATTTTGCTACGAGTTTCAAGAAGTATTTCGGATGTTTGCCTACGGAGTATATTAAGAAAATAAAAGGATAAATCAGTAAATATCCAATATGAATCTGTTGGTTTGAGATTTATGTTCATTTCGGTTCGAAAAAGAACATAAAATGCTATCACTAACAATAATACATTACTATGCAGCTTTCAATTTATTCTCTTATTAGCATTATTTATCTCATTACCAAGCGAGCTTTCGTTTGACATCTGTTAAACGAAAGCTTGACAGTTGTTAAACTATCATTCAACAACTGTCAAACGAAAACTCATTAGGCAATGAAATAAATATCAATAGGGAAGTTATTATTTAAAAGTAGCCAATAAGATCATTATTGTACCTAAAAGGAGTAATATTCTATATAACGAATACTGAAAGCTAATTCCCGAAAATCTTCAACCCGTAAAGAAGAAATACCTTCTTTATCCCATACAAACAAAAACATTAGACAAAAATGAAAGACTATTCAACAATACCAATAGTTGTAAAATTGTCATACTCCATATATTTGCAGAGAGATCATCATTAACTAAAAAACAAAAAAAGTATACTATGAATTCTTTTAACAAACTGTATTCTTACCTACTTTTATCATTAATCAGCATTCTTTTTGTGAATGCTCACCCGGCAACTATAAAACAAGATATTGACTGGCTCCAATTTATGAGTCAACAAGATATGATATGGGAAAAGTTACCCGAATATTGGTATGATTCAGCCTTTTTAGGCAACGGAAAGCTTGGGCTAATGATTTATAAAGAACCCGGAAAGAACTACTTGCGCTTAGAAACAGGCAACTGCGATGTACATGATCACCGCACTAAAAGAGATGTATTCGGAATTCCCAGACTACTTACCGGACATTTTGCCCTACATCCTAAAGGCAAAATAATCAATGGAACGATACATCTTGACCTTTGGAATGCTGAAGCTTCAACAGATATTACAACAACTAAAGGAGTCATCCACTTGCGAAGTTTTGTCCATGCTGATGAAATGATGATAATAGTAAAAGCAACAACAGAAGGAGACGAACATGACTTCCAATGGGAATGGATAGCAGCTGAAGCTAATAGCCCTCGTTATTTGATTTTCAAAAGACAAGGAAAAGCCAATAAAATACCAAAAGATTACGAACTCAATCCGACAGCAAAAATCAGTAATGGGAAAGAAATCAATCTATCTGTCCAGAAATTATTGGCAGGAGGAGAAACAAGCGTTGGATGGCAAGAAACATATAATCCCGAAACAGAACGCAACTTATGGATAAACCTAACACATACATATCCTCAAAACAATTCGAGTGAAATATGCAAAGCTGAAATCCGAAAAGCTATACGCAAAGGTTATCAATCCATGCAAAAAACACATCGTAAATGGTGGAATACTTTCTATCCCAGTAGTTTCATAACACTGCCGGAAGCACAAAAAGAAAACTTCTACTGGATACAGATGTATAAATTAGCTTCTGCAACACGTGGTGACCGTGCTCTAATAGATAACACAGGTCCGTGGCTAACCGAAACCCCATGGCCGAACGCTTGGTGGAATCTCAATGTTCAACTTACCTATTGGGCACTGAATACTTCCGACCATCTAGATCTGGCAGCTTCTTTAGAAAATGCCCTCTACAATCATATAGATCAGTTACGCCTCAACATTCCCAAAGCTTACCGCCATAACTCATTAGGAATAGGGGTTGCTTCCAATTTGGAATGTATGACTACAGAAGTAGGAATTCCAGGAAAAGGCAAAGCTCAAATAGGACTACTTCCATGGGCCTGTCACAACCTATGGCTTATCTACCGTCATAAAATGGATGATGATATTCTACGAGATAAATTATTTCCTTTATTAAAAGAATCAATCAACTACTATTTGCATTTCCTGAAAGAAGGAGACGATGGAAAACTTCATCTCCCAGCGACTTACTCCCCCGAATATGACACTGTGGAAGATTGCAATTTCGACCTCGCTCTACTACGTTGGGGATGCCAAACACTACTAGAATCAGCTCATCGTCTGAGTATCCAAGATTCATTGATTGAGACATGGAAATATGTGCTTCTTAAACTTACTCCTTACCCCACAGACGAGAATGGATTGCTTATCGGAAAAGATACGCCGTATGCTTTCTCACACAGACATTATTCACATTTACTTGCTATTTATCCTCTATACTTAATTAATAAAGAACAATCGAATGATATTGAAATGATTGAGAAATCATTGTCTTTTTGGCAAAGCAAGCCCAAAGCTCTCCTAGGTTACTCATACACAGGAGCATCTTCCATTTCCTCTGCTATCGGAAAGGGAGACGATGCACTAGCCTATCTAAATAAATTATTTGGGAAATTTCTTAGTTCGACGACTATGTATAAAGAAAGTGGGCCAGTTATTGAGACACCTTTATCTGCCGCCCAAAGTATCCACGATATGTTATTACAGAGTTGGGGTGGAAAGATTCGCATTTTCCCAGCTATTCCCGCTACATGGAAAGACATTGCTTATTCAGGTCTACGCACAGAAGGGGCTTTTAAAGTATCTGCCAGTAGAAAACAAGGAAAGACACAATTTATCCATATTAAAAGTCTGGCAGGAGAACCTTGCATTATAACGACTGATATAGTTAACCCTATTTTTGAAGGAAAAAGAAACTTCACCATACAATCACTCCCAAACAATACTTTCCAAATTGATTTAAAGAAAGGAGAAGAGGTCTTCATTTCCCCTCAAGGAGAAAAGCCGGATTTTATTATTTCTTCGATTCCTCATACTTCCAAAAATCATTATGGATTAAAAATCATTCATCAGAGGAGGTAAAAATGTACAAAACCAACCTTGCAAACACTGGTAGATAGATTACATTATGATACATAAAAAGCCTGCTATCAGATCCATAACAGGCTTTTTAGACAGAAGTAATATATGATTCAACAAATTTAATATCAAAAAAATCATTTTTAAACAAAGTGTGAACAAGCTAAGTTAGCTTCTATAATTTAATAACCTATTTTTGCAAACAGTAAAATATACTTTTAATAATTAAAAACCTAATAAAGTATGAAGAACATCTTCTTTATTTGTTTATGTGCGCTTTTCGCTTTTACAGGATGCGCAGACGATGACGACGATCTATTAACCGGAGGAAATGTAGATATAGATCTACTTCCCGATTCTAAGCCCAATGATGTTGTAAATACCAACGTATTCGACATTATCAACCTTAATTATCCCGGATTAGAAAAAGTGAAAGAATTCTATGAAACAGGGGAATATTATTACGCGGCCAATGCTTTATTGGAATACTACAGAACAAGAACCAATGTTACTAATCCCAATTTGTCCTTAATTAATGTAACAATCTCGGAAGCAGATCAAGCAAAAGCGGATTATGCATTGGAAGACTATCGCTTTCATGTAAACAATTTCTACGAAGATCAAGAAACATTGAAACCATATTCTTTAAAGAAAGATGGAACGATTAATTGGACATTTTCTCCAGAAGGTGCCTCTGATGAGTATCAGAAACAGCTCCATCGCCATCAATGGTTTATTCCACAGGCTAAAGCCTATCGAATTAGCGGAAGTGAAAAATACATTCAATCATGGATGGAGGTATATAATAATTGGATAAACCAAAATCCTAAACCGGAAAGCGGTACAAACACAACGTCTTGGTGGCAATTGCAAGTAGCAACCCGTATCAATGATCAAGTACAATTACTGGAATACTTCAAAAACTCTATTAATTTCACACCAGAATGGCTTACTACTTTTTTAGTAGAGTTTGCAGAGCAAGCAGACTTTCTTGTTGATTATCCTTATGAATCAGGAGGTAATATTCTGATATCACAAGCTAATGCACTGGCAACCGCCGGAACATTAATGCCGGAATTCAAAAATGCTGAAAAATGGATGGAAACTGGTTACCAAATACTTAGTGAAGAAGTACAAAATCAGATAATGAGTGATGGATGGCATAAAGAAATGTCTCTTCATTATCATATAGGTATTGTAGCAGATTTCTATGAGGCTATGAAATTAGCAGAGGCAAACCAACTTTCCAGTAAACTGCCTAGTAATTTTACAGAACCGCTTCGCAAAGCAGCTGAAGTAGTAATGCATTTCACTTATCCCAACTATTTTAGCAAAGGTTCTGATAATGTAGTCCCCATGTTTAATGATTCATGGAGTCGAACGCGTAATGTACTTAAAAATACAAATTTCAAGCAATATGTAGAAATGTTCCCTGACAGTGAGGAACTTAAATACATGCAAACTGCAGGTAACGGTGGTACTCCCCAAGGACATACGCCTAATAACGATATGAAATTATTTGACCAGGCAGGATATTACGTATTACGTAACGGCTGGACGTATGGCTCTACTGTCATGATTTTAAGTAATAATAAAAGTAATGACGCCTCCAATTCTATCAGTGCATACAGCCATAATCAACCTGATAATGGAACATTTGAACTTTATCACAATGGGCGTAATTTTTTCCCCGATTCAGGAGTATGTACCTATTACAGTACTGGTGGCGACAACACACTACGTTATTGGTTTCGCGGTATTGACAAGCATAATACATTATCATTAGGGAAGCAAAACATAAAAAAGGCCGAGGGCAAACTTTTAAAATCTGAAGAAGGTGCAACAGAACTTGTTGTATTTGAGAATCAAGGATATGACAACTTAAAACACCGTCGTGCTGTATTTTATGTAAATAAAGAATTTTTCGTACTGGTAGACGAAGGCATTGGGAGTGCTGAAGGTACTGTAAATCTAAGCTTTAATCTTTGCGAAGGTAGTAGTACCGAAGTAGTTATGGACAAAGAAGAAAACGGTGTTCATACAGCATTTAGCAATGACAATAATATCATTGTACGCACTTTTGCCAATAAGGAGATAACCTGTTCACCTTTTACAGGACGCATAGCATATCTTGTTGACGGTAACTATAATGACCGGCAATCATATACTATAGATATGAATAAAGAATCTAATGAAACAGCACGTTATATCACAGTTATCATACCAGTTAAAAAAAGCACTGATATAAATAACATATCTGCTCATTTCACAGATAACGGATATAGTGAAAATAGCGTATCTATAGAAGTAAATGTAGGAGGAACTATATACCCATTATCATATACCTTATAAACTAATAACTCTTAAAATATGAGATCTAAATTACTAAACATTACTTCAAGATTACTAGGAACACTCATAGTAATCATATTGACAGTAGTCAATAGTTCTTGTACTGATACGGAAACCACTGACTCCACGAAGTTTACTATTTACTACACAGGTATGACTGATATCGGACCTTCCATGACAGGAGTTATCAGTAGTCCGACTTACAAAGGTAGTACTCCATACGATTTTAGTATTACCCAAATAACACTCGATGGAGAAGCCTTTTCTGACAATATCTTTACAATTGATTCAGAAACAGGAAAAATCACATTAAATAGTACAGGCAATACTCCAGTAGGCTTGTACAAGTTATCTATCTCTTGCTATTCTAATGGTAACAGATACGAATATGCAGATATTGTAGAAATCAACATGATGAAACCTGTGCCAGATGGTATCAAAGCCATTCCTGAAAAACTTCAGGTAGAATATGCAGATATTATTGATACAGAAAGCAGTCAAGAATTACCGACCTCACAGATAACAACGGAAGGTAATCATATTTCCATTACAAACTACACTATTGCTTCCATTGTATGGAATGAAACTATAATAGAAGACCCAGACACTTATTTTACAGTTTCGGAAACCGGTGAAATATCAATTATCAAAGGTAACCAGAATATCCAACCAGGCAAATACATCTTATCATTTAAATTAACAACTGCAGCGACTGGAGAAGATCCTGAAATGGGTATTTTTGAAAATGCATTGGAAATTAATGTCACTTCCAGACCTCTGTCTCTAACATATACTCCCAATGAAGGTAAAATAGAAGAAGAGGGAGAACTTAGTCCGGAAACAACTTTCCAGAGCAACCTACCGGTACTGAAGGGCTCTACAGAAGGGTTGGCTTACAGCATCAGCTCAATAAGCCCAAGTACAGACAAAATTACTATAGATCCAACAACTGGAGTATTGTCTGTGGCTGCACATCATGGTTTCAAAGATGGAGAAAAATACGAAATCAGTGTCAAAGTTATAAACGAATTCTCGACAGAAGGGGTTGTATTTGAAAATGTATTCACATTAAATGCAGTTGAATTTATAGAGCCGATAGCCAATTTCGGATATACTAATGTAGAAGAAGTCCAAGCTGTAGAAATTGATATTCAGAAGAATGACAACTTTAAAGGTGATGAAGTGAAATATGAGTTCGTAGACCTCGCAACTGAACTTCAAGGACAATTAAATCTTGATCTGGATGGCAACATCACTATTAAGAAAGGTAATACTATTCCTGTCGGACAGTATACTATTCAAGTGATGGCAACAAATACCAAAGGTTCAGAAACTGCGACATTTACATTGAAGATTATAGAAAATCCGAATTATTTCACCTTCTTCCGTTATGGAAACAATCTAAACTTACAGCCAATAGAGAACTACGCTGATCAATTTAGAATTGCAGCTGGTGCTAAACTCAACACAGTCAAACCTACGCCAATTTCAACAGATGCGCCAGGTGGATTGGAATCATTGAAATGGGAGGTTGAATTGAAACATAACCCCAAAAATACAAATGCTACTATTGATGCCACTACCGGACAAATCACTATCACAGGTTTAAAAGCCGGACAATGTGGTATGGTTATGGTTACAGCTACAGCTGGAGAGGGAAAAACTGCAGTTTCTGTGAGTCAACCAGTATTCTTCCATTTCTCTATTGTATCAGATAATAATGTACAACTGGAATATACTCCATTTGTCTTCCAAGTTAATCCGATGAAAGGTGGTATATCTGAAGCTCCAAATTTAGGAACCGGTGTAGACAAATCAACATTCAGATTAGACTATAGACGTGATTTCTTCTACTATAACATAGCAGGTCCCGATTCACATATAAGTGGTCAATTAGAACAAGGTGTTGACAATTTCTTATCTACCTTATGGAGTTCATATAGCATATCTGCAGGTGTATCCAGACAGCCAGTCTCATATTTCGATAATATAACAGATTTGAGTAAACCTCTAGGATACATAGATCAAACCGACTTCAAGGTACATATTAATCCTAATATGTGGCGCACAAAAGATGGCAATGCTAATGGAGCAATGATTGGTCAAATGACTTACAGCGTCAAAGGAGAAGATCCTCAAGGAGCTGCTAGTGGAGCACGTGTTTCTCCTATGTTTATCTGGTTTGATACTAAATTCTAATAAATACATACAAAAATACTCGTTATGTACAGTATAAATTTTATAAAATCAATTAGCGTAAGAGGGTGGTTCACCCTCTTGACACTGATCCTAACGATCAACCTATATGCGCAGAATACCACTTTAAAAGGTGTTATTGTAGACGAAACAGATACTCCTCTCATCGGAGCTACTGTACAAGTAAAAGGAACTTCAACAGGAAGTATAACTGATTTTGATGGTAATTATACAATTAAAGCCAATAAAGGTGCTGTTATTACATTCTCATATATTGGATATAAGACACAGGAAATTAAATTCACAGGCCAATCGCCGCTTAACGTAAAGATGATTCCTGACAATCAGACACTAGATGAAGTGGTCGTAGTAGGTTATGGTACTATGAAACGTAGTGACCTGACAGGTTCTGTAGCTTCTATAGCAGCCAAAGATGTAGAAGGATTTAAAACCAGTTCAGTGGCAGGCGCATTAGGAGGACAAATCGCAGGTGTGCAAATCACATCAACAGATGGTACTCCAGGTGCAGGTTTCAGTATTAATATCCGTGGTGTCGGAACTCTGACGGGAGATTCCTCTCCACTTTATATTGTCGATGGTTTTGAAGTA
>OGIA01000556.1_pt1 | contig 39985 bp, 55 predicted proteins | sample 1571671 | NCBI WGS metagenome assembly OGIA01 (sample SAMEA2582027, study PRJEB24529) | metagenome | biome: Human gut stool | place: China | collected 2011
CTCAGCTTCGTGCCTTCGCGGAAGCCGTCCGCGATGAGCGCGGCGTTCGGCCCGTAAAAAGAAGCCACGAAGCTGAGCGTCTGATGCGACTCGCGCACCACGTCTCCGCTTTCGGGCTTCTCGATGTCGCCACGTCGGCCGCGTTGGTATGGCGTCCCGTGCGTCTTGATGCGTTCGATACCGACCGCCACCCAATCCACGGTGAGCGCAGGTTGAGTGCCGGGCTTGGAAACCCATCGCTTTCGCACGAGCTCGAGCGGGATGCCCGTGATGCCCGCCATCCACTTTCGAACGGCGATCTCGGGCGGCTCGGTGCCAGTGGAATCGACGGGTTGCAGGATGCCGCGCGAGCGGCTGTCAATAACCGCCATCACTCACCTCCTCGGGCCAGCAAACCATCCGAACGAAGCCTGCGCCGAAGTGCGAGTAGTCGGCCGCGTCCTTGACGACGAATCGCCGACCGCGCCACACAACGGCGTCGTAGCCTCGAGCCTGATAGGCGTCGAAGTCCTTGACGAGGAATCGCACAAGGATCGTCCCCGCACGCCGAAGCGCGTCGGGCAAACGCTCGATCGTCTTCGTATCGGCGGTCACGACTGCGGAGATCTCCCGCGTCTCGGCGTCGCGCCATGTCGCTTCGCCCAAGTCGTTGACGTACTCCTCCGTGCGCACGAGCGTCACGGGGGTCGTGAAGAGAGGGTCCGAGATCACCTCGGATACATCGAGAAGCGCCATTAGCCGCCCTCCACATAGAAGTCAATGGCGTCGCGCAAGGCGCCCGTATTGATGAGCGGCTTGATGTTCTGCCCTTGGACTTCGTTCTCTCGCTTTCCCTTCGTTCCGCGACTACGGTTGCGACTGCGAATCGTGTCGGGCTTGAGGGGCTCGAAAGGACCTTCCCTCATCTTTGACTTCACGGACGAAACGGCGATCATCCCCGTCTTCTCGAGCTCGGCATTCATGCCGTCCATGTCGTTGGCGAGCGCCGCACGCATGGCCGCCTTGAGGCCGTCCTTGATCTCGTCCTTGGCATCTTCGATGCCGGGTCTGAGAAAGGGACGTGCAGGGATGTTGGCCGCAGGGCTCCCGCGTTCGTGGACCCATCCGAGCAAGCTGTTCGGAGGTCCGCCGTCCTTTCGCGAATCGCCCTTCGAGCCCTGCGCGATCCCGACCTTAACGACGGCACTCTGCATTCGCTTGAGCGCCGCGTTGAGTTCTTTGGTGTGGCTCTCGACCTTGATCGAGACTTGAGGTTTCGGCTTCATATCTGGACCGCTCCCGCGCCGAAAATGCGCATCAGCTGATAGAGCTCTCGGCCGTAGGTGGTGGCGTTCCAGAAGCCTGCGCCCTGCTCGGCCGTCGTGCCCGTGTCGTAGGAGACGGAGGCTCCATCCACAGACTTGCCCGAGACGATGCCCATCGCAGGCGCGCTCGAGCTCGATCCGTGGGCAGACAGGTAGTGCGCAACGTAGAGTCCCGAGCAATGGTCTTTCACGGCCTCTTCCCATCCCGCGAAGAACTTCTCCGCAAGAGCAAGACGAAGCGCCACGACACTGTCGGGATACGCGTCCTCAGTGAAGGACGGGTATCGACTTCGAAACTGCTCGATGTCCATATGCAAAGCCCCGGAGTTGCCTCCGGGGTTCCGATTTACTCAGGCGAGTAGGTGCCCGTTACGGGGGCGGTCGAATCGTCGGAAAGCGTCACCGTCCCCGTGATCGTCGTACCCGAAATCGTCAGCTGGAGCGACTTGACGCTCTTGCCGTCTGCGCCGGGCTCACCCTTGGGCCCCTGAGGTCCCTCGGGGGCTTCCTGACCTTCTAGCGCGATCACGCCGTCGGTCGCGGCCTTGATGCCCGCTTCCATCGCGTCGAGTCGCACTTCGGAGATCACCTCGCCCTCGGTCCAGTCGTGCTGTTCGTAGGCTTCCGTCATGATCACCCTGCCTTGGCTGCGCCGACCTTCGAGGAGCCAACACTAGCCATTTCCATGCCCGCCTTGAAGTCGCCATAAAAGACGAGCTCGGGACGGACGAATTCCACGCCGCCGAGCGCGCCGAAGTACGGCACGCACTGCTTGTACCCGCGGTACTGGACCGGCATGCTCTGCAACTGCACGAGCGGGAAGCGGACGACGTCCTTCGCCTTCGTGTAGGCGACGATGCGGCCGCGACCTTCGTTGATCGAGGCATCCGCGAGCCACTTGACCGGACGGAGCGTCAGGCTGCCCCCGTTCGCGACCACGAGGTTGTTCTTGCTCACGTATTCGAGCATGTTCATCGCGGTGTTCGGGAGCTGCTTGCTCGCAAGCGCGGCGAAGAAGGCGGGCGGCAGAAGCATCGTGTTCGGCATGCGGACGTACTGCGTCACCTTCCAGGCGTCGTTGAGGATGGTGTTGAAGTAGTCGATGATCTGCTCGGCCGTGGCCGTCTGAGGATCGAAGGCGTCGAGGTCCATCTTCTGCACGCGGTCCTCTGCGTTGAGAAGGCCCTTCACGCCAACCTGATCGTCGCCCAGATAGACCTGGATGTCGATGTCGAGCTGGTGCTTGAGCTTCATGGCCTCGTACTTCTGCACGTCGATCGGGCGACCGACCTGCATGGCCTTCTGAAGTTCGAAGATGTCATACGACACTTCCATGCCCCACGGCGTGATCGGCGTCGTGACCTTCGAGGCGGAAACGGACACCGAACCGACGGTCGTTTCAGCGCCGCGGATCCAGGCCTTGCCCGACCCCATGCCGCCGAAGCCGCCGGCGTAAGTCGAGTAGATGAAGCTCGTGACCTCATCGGCGATCGTCACGTCTTCGCGCAGATCAATGTCGCGAGACCACGTGAAGTCGCTGAGCGGCTCGTAAAGCTGAGGGTCGAGTCGTTCGAGCTCGCCCACGAGGAACGCGCCCGTGGACGCGATCTCGGAATCGGTGAAACGCATTGTGCGCCCTCCTTAGATGTTGAAGCTGATTTCCACGAGGCCGTCGGCATCCTTGGCGCCAAGGAAGAGACAGCCGGGGATGGCCGTATTGGAGCTCTGATCGGCCGTGACCTTGCCCGAGGCGTCGAGGTAGACCTGAGCGCCGAAGGCGGGCGTGCCGCCCGTGACCGCGACGGCCATGTAGCCGCGGCGCATGATCGCGACGGCGGGCTGATCCTGAGCGCCGTCGACGTTGGCCTGACCGTACTGACGCACGGAGAAGCCGTAGACGAGCGTCGCTTCGCTCGTTGCAGTGGTGGCGCCCACCTTGTCGCCCTTGACGACGACAGGAACGCCAAAGGCCTTGACCGTGCCGTCATTGAGACGGCTTTCCACGGTGTGATCGAAGTAGCCGCGCGTGAGTTCACCCGCGTGGCCTCGCTTCATCGAAGTGCCAATGAACTGAGACATCACTTCCCCCAAAATTCGTTGAAGCGCTGCTGAAGCGCCGCGTTGGATCGGTCGACGGTCTTGCCGTCACCGAAGGGCTTTGCGGAGGGGTTGCGGGCCTGACGCTTGAGCGCAACCGCACCCTTGAAGGCCATAGAGAGCGCCTCGCCCTTGAGCAGAGCGCCGTCACCGAAGGTCGTGCAACCAGAGCCCTTGAGCGCAATTCGCATGACGCGCTCGAGCGTGCCGCGCGTGTAGCGACCACCCTTTGCGTCACCCTGCGGGCGTTCCATGCCGGGTGCGAGGTCTTCGGCGTCGGCGAGAACCTGCTTGGCTTCTTCCTCGTCGCAGACTTCGTCTTCGTCACACTTTTGCTCGGGCTCTTCATCACCCTGAAGCTCGGGGTGACCTTCGGCCTTCTCGACATTCGTGAGCTTCGCGACCTGCTCGGAGAGCGCGGCAACCGCGGCCTCCAGCTTCGCCAGACGATCGCCGTCCGGAGCGGGAGCGCCGTCCTCGTCGCCCTGAGGCTGAGGATCCTCGTCGCCGAGTTCGTTCGGAAGCTCGTCGAGCTGATTGTTGAGGGCCTCCTCGTCGCCGTCCTTGAAGATTCGGCGGAGGGCGGCCTTCCACGTCTTGGGTTTGGTCATAGAACCATCTCCAATTTTGCAAATCGGGCCGCATCTGGCCCGTTCAACCAAGGCAACGTGGTTGCCCACGATGCCCACCTGATGCCCGCGGCCGTCGCCATCGTCGATCGACTTGGCGTCGTATCCGCAGGAAACCTCTTCGAGCTTCCCGTCCTCAACGAGCGAGATTCCCCGCTCGTCGGTGAGAAGCAAATCGGCGAGGAGAAGCGTCGATTGATCGCCCTCACCTCGCCGCACGTTCTGAACCGTGCCGATCGTGATTTCTCGCCAGTTGCTCGGATCGGCGAAGCGTCCGTGACCGACGACGACGGGCTTCCCTTCGAAGCTCGCCATCGTCTCTGGGGAGAAAAGCTCTTCTTCCGTGCGCGAGATCTTCGCGACGCTCCCCGAAGGGACCTTGATTCCCGACTCAATCGCCGAGTACTCGAAAGTCCCCGTGCGGCTGATCGGCACGCCCTCACACAGCAAATATCCCTCGGGGGTCTTGCTCCTCCGAGGGCTGATTTCTTCGACCGTCAGAAAGCGGCCGTCTTTGAATTTCATTTCGAGTACTCCGTCTTGGGAAAGAGTGGCTCGGCCCAGCACCTGCAATTCCAGACGCACCCGGGGTGAGCCCTGACAGGTGAGCCGCCCTTGCCTTCGTCGCAAACAGGCGGATCGGACCACGCGAAGATCTTCCCGTCGAGGTGCGCATGCCGCGGCCTTACCGCGCCGTCGCCGACTGTGTGCCAGACGTAGTGCGTCGACCCCACGGCCTTCGATCGAGCTTGCGTGAAGTTCGATCGGGCTCGGGCGGTCTCGGTGCGAGCGATGAGAATCGCCTTCGTGTCCGACACGTCACCGAGTTCGCTCTTGATCTTCTTCGCGATCGACGAGTAGCGCTGCCCTTCGGAAAGCGCTGTTTGCGTCCACTGATGGACCTTCTTTGCCGCATCGAGTGGGATGGACTTGATGAGGTCCACCTGCTCGCGCTGGAGCCTCGCGTACTCAGGGCCGATCACCGCGTCCTTGAGCCGCTTCTTCGTCTCGCGCGAGAGCTTCTCGCTCGTCTTCGTCCATGTGTCGAAGTCGTCGTCGGCCACGCGCTTGAGCATGGTCGATGTGACCGCCGTCGCCCACTCGTCGATCGTCACCGAGTAGTCGAAAAGGCGTGCGGCAACCTGTGCCGCCGCCGTGACCGGATCGGTGTCTTCGTCATACTCTTGTGCGATCAAGCGTACCTGCTTCGCTATCAGGCGAAGGCGCTTGCGATACCACGCCTCGGTCAGCTTCGACTTCGTGGCCTCCCTGAACCGTCCCGCCGTTGTTGCCATTCGTCATGTCCTCCACGGTGGGCGGCAAGAGCCCCGTGTCGGCCTCTTCCGCCTCTTTCACATCTTCGTCCGTGATCGTCGAGAAGACCCCGACGATGTCCGACAGCTTTCTGAGCTCGCGCATGGCGATGCTCGGCGTGATCGCGCTCGCACCCAGTGCGCCGATGATCGCCTGCGACATCGTCTGCGCGGCCTGACCCTTTTGCTCGTTGGTCATCTGCCAGAGCGATCGGAATTCGAATCCGAAGTCCGAGCCGGGCGTGCGGCCCGTGACACTCTGGTGGACCACGTCGAGAAGGCGCGTGAGCCCAGGCCGAAGATCGGTGTCCTGATCGTGCTTGACGTTGTCGTAGTAAATGCGCAGGTCGCTTTCGCCCGTGGAGTTGAAACCCGCAGGCGACTGCCCGAAGAGTCGCACGAGCGGCACCCCGATGGCGCCCGAAATCTGCTGACCGATCTGGAGCATGATCTCGGGGATTCCCGTGAAGGTGTACTGGAGCGTCTGGAAGTCGTCGGTCGTGTCGCCGATCGTGAGACCCTCGATGCCCTGGAACTCGCGCATGATGTCCATCTGCTTGAGAAACCCTTTTCGAGCGACGTCGTTCGTCAGGATGTCCCGCAGGCCTTCGACCTTGTAGTAGCGCAGGTACGCCTTCGAGAGGAGCTGCGCCGCACCGCTCGAGGCGAGGTCGTACATCTTGATGCGGTCGAAGAGGTTCTCCAGGATCGACGCGCCCCAGCCTTGGTATGCCTGCCGCAGGTAGAAAGGCAGACGGCGTCCCTCGAAGCGAAGCACGCGGCTGTGATGTATGCGGCCCGTCTCGAAGGTGATCTCTGACGTCCCCGAGAGCGGTTTGTAGTACTTCGGCTTTCCGAAGCTCGGCCCAAGCTCCTGCACGGTCTCTCCCGTCACGTCGACCTGCCAACGGTCGAGCACGCAAAGGCCCTTGAAGGAGCCTGGGCGCACCTGACCGAGCGGCGTGCTCATGTCGTCGCCGTCGATGAGCATGACAGCGATCGCACCGCCGTAGAGACGGCTCCACTTGATCGCATCACAGATGCCGTCCCAGACGCGCGTCAGCTCAAGCACACGATCGATGCGATCAGCCAGCGCGGGATCTTCGCACGTGAGCTCGATGCCCTCGCGCGTCATGTCCTCAGCCACGATGTCGACCGCGAGGCCGCACATCCACGAGCCCTGATACGCCCACTCAAGCTCCTGACGCTTGATCGTCTGGAACTGCGGGCGGTAGGTCGTTGCGCTGAAGGTGTTGCCGGCCCACTGGCCGACGCGCAGGAGAGGGTTCATGACGCCGTCGACGAACCTCTGCGAGGCCGCCGCACGAGCGCGTTTCGTCTTTCTCATGTCGTCCTCACAGTCCACCCAGGGCCGACCACTTGGCGAGCCCCGGCTTGGTGATGTAGCCATCGAGCGCGTACCTGAGCGCGTCGAGGCAGTGGTTGTTCTTGTCGACGAAGACGGGCAGGACTTCCTGCGTCACCTTGTCGATCTTGTAGCTGTAGAGCTTGAATTCGTCTGCGGTGTGCTTGCACCGGGGATGCACGACGATCTTCTCAAAGCTCTTGAGGTAGGCCACGCCGTCCTCGACCGATCCCTGCCACTTCTTCGCGGCGCTGATGCGGTAGCCGCATCGGTTCGCGAGGTAGCTGATCGTCTCCGGACGCGCTGCATCAGCCTTGATCGGCCAAAGCTTTGAGCCTGGGACGCTTCGGTAAAGCGCATCCATCTCGTCCAGCTCCACGCCAACACCGTATGCCTCGTGATCGATGTAGAGCCGACGATCGCGGATGAAGCAACGCACGAGCGTGTTTGGGTCCTGAGCAAAGCCGAAGTCCGCGCCGAAGAATAGGCGGTCGGCCTGCTCGGCCCACTCGTCGGGGAACTCCTCGACGACGAAACGGCCTTTGAACACCTGCGCGTCGCTGACGGTTCGCGGGTAGCCCTCCCAAACGTGGAGGTACTTCTCGTAGTCCGTCGCGCGGTCGTGTTCGAGCTCCTTGCGCAGGCTCTCGGGCAAATACGGGTTCTCGTCGTAGTTGACCTTGCGCACGTAGGCCTCGGGCGGAGGGTTCTCGATGAATCGCTTCGTCGTCGGGTCGTCTGCGTTGAGGGGGTTGAAAGTCACCCAAATTTCGGAGCCGGGCTTTCGAATCGTCGGGATCAACACTTCCCACGAGACCTCCGAGACCGTTTGCGCCTCTTCGACCCAGCACACGTCGATACCTTCGGTCGACTTGACCGACTGCTCGTTGCGGCACAGGCCCTTGAAGATGAAGCGGCTCCCCGTCACGGTGTGGCGGATCTCCGACTCCAAAAAGGAAAAGCGCCCGGCAATGCCAAGGCGCTCAGCGGTGTCCTTCAGGACCTGATACGACGAATCGCGGATCGAGTTCTGGATTTCACGACAGCACAGCACGCGGATGCACGCGAGGTCGCTCATGACGATCAGCGCCTGCGCGACCGCCCATGATTTGCCCGAGCCACGGCCGCCGTAAAACACCTTGTAGCGGTGCGGTCGCCAAATTTCACGGAACGGGTCATTCATCCTTCTGAGCCTCAAGCATTCGAGCATAGACCTCCGCCATGCCCTTAGCGTCCTCGGTCGCATCCACCTTCACGGTCTTGCGGTCGCCGAAGCGCGAGTCGTCGCGGAGGGCTGCGCTTCGAGCGTGCTCCTGCATCGCGGCCTTCATGGCCTCAACGACGCCTTTAGGGAACGGCTCGCCGGTGCTTGCGCGCATCTCTGCTTCTTGAACAAGCCAGTCTGCACACTCGCGTCGTCGGTCATCAAACTTTTCGGCAGAGATCTCGCGCGCGCGCACGGAACGAGCACAAAAATCCTTGTCCTCATCCTTCCAGCGCCGAATCGTCATAGCCGTCGGCATCCCGTCCATCTTTGCGATCTGGCGCTCGGAGTAACCCTCTTCGATAAGCCCAATGATTTTGTCTTCAAGCTCTGGCGTTCGGAGCGACGGGCGACCAACCTTCTTCTTGGAGGTAGCAGTCTTTTTCGTCGTCATGTCTACCTCCTCAAAAAGAAAAAGGCCCCCGACGGATCGGAGGCCTTAGGCGGATCATTTTAACAGCGCTGTTGGTCTGAGCGCGCGCGTGGGGTGGCGGCTGACTAGCACACGGAGGACCGCCACCCCAAGCACCGAAAACAAAAAAAGCTCCGTCGGGATCCGAGGAGCTTCGTTTGTTTTAGATGCACCAAGGCCCCACGTTCACTTCAGGAGGCTGATGCACAGCTTACAAGTTGTTAGGTGCCATTATGCCGAATTGAGGCGGCATCGTCAAGTCGTCGAAGAGCGTTTCGCGTGCAAAGGCGCCCCAGGTCGAGAAGTTCGGACCACTCCGATCGTCGAACCTTGAGATGCCACGTGCGGTAGATGTGGCTCTGGAGCTTCCCGGGCGATCGCCACGGGTAGGCGTATGCCATCGCGACAACGAGCTTCGCTTTTCGGTGCCTTTCGTCGCATGTCGGCAGCTGAGTCCATGCGCGCTGAACTCGAAGCGCGTCGCGAAGGTCGATCTCGGCCGACTCTTTCGCTTCGGCCGGAGCTTCCTCCTCGGGCGGGCTGTAGAGGTACGAGACCTCAGGTCGTCGCGGGTCTCGAAGCCAACGGCCCCAATTTTCGAGGCGCTCCTCGAAAAGGCGCTCTTCTTCACTCATGCTTTCCCTCCTGCTTCTGAAAATTGTCACGGCACTCAACGCAACAGAAGCGACGAGGCACCTTGCCTGCGCGAATGTCTTCCGGCCGAACCCGCTCGATCGGTCGGCCGCAAAAGAGACACATCGAAATGAGCCTCGGCTCCGCTCCTCTTTGCGTGAGCCCTCCGAACGCTTCCCAGGCGCGCTCTGTCGTCTTCTCAGCTTGATCGGCTTGATCCATCGATTGCCTCCTCTAAAAACACTCGGACCATCGGCTCGGAACCGTAGACCTTTTCGATGTTCACCTTGACGATTTGGCTGTCGTCTTGGTAGGCAATGCCGTTCAGGGCGTCGCATACGGCCTTCTGGACGTTGTCCAGGTCGGGCTTGTGGGTATGGTGCATGACACCCTGCAAGGCGGCCGTGCGGCGCTTCTTGGGCCACGATACGGGCACCCCGAAGACGGCAAGGATCGTCATCCGCACGGGAACGCCCTTCGGAATGGGCGGGCGCCCATCCATCGCCTGTCGGGCGCGAGCGGCGATGAGGTCTTCGTACTCTCTCGTCCTAGCGGGCGTGTAGGCGTGGCCGGTGCGCGTGAAGCGCGGGCGCCCTTTTCCTTTCGGCTCTCCTTCAACGACGATTTCCATCGAACCCCTCCGATTTGAGGATGCGGTTGATCTGTCGATCAAGTTTCTGCTCGATCGCCATTTTTAACATCGGAACTTCGGCAAGCTCGCGCGCGAAGAGGTCGATGAGAGCGAGGACGGTTTCGGCGTAGCTGAGCTCGAGCTTTGCGAAGGGGGCTCCGGCAACCATAGAAGCGAGGAGTGCCGCCTTTTCACAAAGCTGACGGGCCACATCCTCACCCTCGGGAATTTTTCGCTCGACCTTTGCCGCGTCGGGATAGAGCTGCTTGATGACGATGACTACATCGGCGAGTTCGCTGACGATGTCGGCCTTGTTGGTGCGCCGCTCACCGTCCGCGATGTAGCGGCCCACTTCGGCGAGCATCTCGCCAATTTCTTCTATCAGCTTGAGGCGCTGGTGCGCCGGGCCGTAAAAGTTGAGAATTGTTTTGAGACGTGCGTCTTTCATGGTTTTTCGTTCGGTTAAAAAATCTCTTCGGGGTTGCGCTTTGCAAGAGCGTTCTTCTTTCGGTGGTCTTCCCAAACGCAAACAATTGGGTACATCGTCTCTGCGAAGCGGCTCGCTAGGCGTTCTCCGCCCGACTTAGTGATTTCCTCTTCCGTGCAGTTGGTCGTAATGACTGTCGGCAGGGCATTCGCCGTTCGCAGGTTGATGATCTGGATGAGACGCTTGCGCTCCGCTTCGGTCCAGGACTGCATGCCGACCTCATCGATGACGAGGCACGACACTCCCGCCAGAAGCTCGCGTAGCTTGCTCGCGGGGGTATCGATCGTCGAGGCGAACGAGGGCTGCATGCAGTCGAAGAAGTCGGTCGCGCTGATGGCGAACCCGGGCATCTTTCGCTTCCTAAGCTCATCGAGGATCGCGTACGCCAAGTGAGTCTTACCCGTGCCGCACACGCCGACGAGGAGGATCCCTGCGGCCGAGTTCTGCGCAGTCACCACGCGCTCGAGGAGGCGGTCTGCGAAGCGGCGGCAGATCGCGACGGCTCGCTTTTGATCGGGACACGTCACTTCGTAGTTTTCGAAGGTCTTGCCAGTAGGTTGCTCGATGAAGCGCAATGCCTTGCGAAGAGAGTCGTAGCGTCGCTCGAAGAGGTCTCGCCAGTTTTCGGCAACTTCCTCCTTTTCCAGCCGCTTCGGCTCCGCGTAGGTGTAGCGGCGAACGTCCGCCTCGGGGCGACGGTGAACCTCACGCTTGGCGAGGATGTCTTCCAGAGAGCGTTCGGCCGCTTCTGCGATTTTCAGTACGTTGTTGCCCATCCGTAACCCTCCCGTAGTCGTCGAGCTTGCGTCCATTCGTTGCTGTTCGGCAGGGTTTCCTGCTCGCAGTCCTTTTTGATGAAATTTTTCTGTTTCCATTCAGGGATGCCCCTCACGTGATTTCTGAAGGTGGCGAACCAGTCGAGCTTGACGCCCTTCGCTCCGCTCACGCCGATCCAGTAGTCGCGGAATTCGGCGAATACGAGGTCGGGGTCGTATTTCGGAAAATGCTTCGCCATCCAAGCCCTCCACTCGTCTGGTAGCGTCTCGATCGTCAGGCGCGTTCCCCTTGTCGTCTTCGTAGCCTTCGGCTTCTCCTCTTTGCTCTGGTGCGTCCTGGCCTTCCTTCCAGTGGTCTTGAGGAGCTCAGGCGCAAAAAGCTCATCGTCAGTAGTCGTCTCTTCGAAGTCCGGAAAGGGAACACCTTCGAACTGCGCAGGGTTAGGGTTTGTATCTACGCAAGGCGTTTCCACTTCGAGAGGCGCGGGCAAAACACTTCCCTGTTCCTTTCCTTGTTCTATTCCATGTTCTATTTCCTTGTTTCCATTCACTGGCTGAGGGACCCCTGCGCAACCATTGAGGGACCCCTGCTCAGCCATTGAGGGACCCCCCTTCAACGGTTGAGGTACGTCGGTGATTGAGTGAGGCTCAGTAGTTGAGGTAGGTGCAACGGTTGAGGCATCCAAGTGAAGCGTGTAGAGGGTCCGCTTGATCACCCCGTCTTCGATCTCCCGAGTCCACGAGACGAGGCCTCTTTCTCGAAGTCGCGTCAGGGCCGCGCGGACCGTGTTGTCGGATCCGACCTCCATCTCCTTGCGGAGAAGATTGATAGATGGGCAGCAGAGCCCCGTTTTCTCATTCAGATGAAAGGCGAGCCACATCAAGACCGACTTTGACTTGTCGTCTCCGGTCGTGATACTCGCCACCTTGGTGACAGCCTCGACACTCATCGGTCGGCCTCCTCTTTGGTTCCGTTCCGACGCCGTTGCAATGCCACGGCCGGAGCCAGTACCTTGGAAATGTGCGAAAGCTCTTCGACATAGGCATCGAGCGCAACCAAAACTACGTCCTGTCTTGTAAGACCAAGCGCGGACGCGATGAGGTCGAGCTTTTCGACGATCGTTTCGGGCGCTTTCACGCGCACGTCGATGTCTCCCTTTCGGAGCTCCGGGCGCACGAACATCAATCGACCCTTTCAGCCTTCGGAGGAAACCGCTTCCAAACTTTCAAGGCGGGAAAACGGAATCGCAGATCGTTCTCACGAGTCTGACTGACCCCGTTCTTGATCCACCCGGCGACAGACGGCTGCTTGATACCTACAAGCCTTGCAGTTGCGCCTTGTCCGCCAACCTCAAGCACGAGTGCGCGGGCGATCGCACGAGCGCGACGCGTATCTTTTGCGAGCATAGTTGCTCCTTTGTGAAAATAACCGTTAATAGGCGGAACTATATCACAAACAATGAGCCACTGCTATAAAGAAAGCCGATAGGCTTACCTATCATGAGCACACTTTCTGAGCGCATCCGCTGGGTGATGCAAAACTTCCATCTGACCCAGACCGAATTGGCCGAGATCGCCGGCGTGAAGCAACCGTCCGTGGCGAACTGGTTGAACGGAAAAACCAAAAGCTTGATGTCCGGTCCAGCGCTTTCGATTTGCAGGAAGTTGCCCGTCTTGCAGGATTGGCTTGTTAACGGTGTTGGCGAGCCAATGCCTAAAGGAAGTAGCGTCACCGTCTGCTTCCCCGAAGAGGAGCAGACCGCGCCTGCTGGCTTCGTCTTCGTGAAGGCATATCGAGTCGAGTGCGCCGCGGGCCACGAATTTTTCAACTACGAGCTCGACGACCAAGTAGAAGGCAAGTCGTACCGTGAGTCGTGGGTCCAGAAGCACCACTACAACCCCGAAAAGCTGAAGATCTTCAAAGTTCACGGGGACAGCATGTCACCCTTCCTGTGGGACGGAGACAGCATTACGGTCGACACGGCGCAAACTGAAATCCTTAGCGACAAGGTGTACGCCTTTTGCTACGCAGGAAGCTACCGAGTTAAGAGACTGCGTAAGAAGATGAACGGCGACGTGCAGGTGATATCAGACAATCCATCATGGGAGGTGGAAGTCATTCCAGCCGAAGACACTGAGCATCTCCACATCATCGGTCGCGTCGTGGACCGCTCCGGAACAGGCGGCCTCTGATACGCCCCAAGAGTTCCAACCGAAGCCCTGCTTTGCAGGGCTTTTTTGTGCTCACAAAAATAGCTACTCCGAAATTTTTATAGCGCCACCTATTGACAAACTAAAAAGCCATGCCTATAGTTACACCTATCGGCACTCCTATGAGAGCCGACGATCCTCCAAACGTGGAGCACCGGGCGGTGAAGAGCCGAACGGGCGAGGCAAGAGCCATGAGAAGGCGGGAATAGGCCCCCGACCGAGCGAAAAAACGCAAAGGCTCAAGCCCCGCAGTGGGCGCCGAAGGGCAGAGAGCGAAAGCCGTCCGCGAGCGCCGAAAAGGCCAACCGATGCCCGTTCGCAAGAGCGGGCATCCATGGGACTTTTCAATTAAGGAGCACACCATGACCGAATCCAAGAAGCTTTCCGTTTGCATCTACAACATTCGAGATGCATCGTACCAACGAGCCGAATGCTTCAGCATCTCGGTTACGCGCCTCGAAAAGGCGCTCAGCGGTCGCGTGACGATCGTCGACGTGGCTGTCGACGCTTACGGCCTCTGCATTCAGACGAGCTCGCCGCAAGAATCGAAGGCCGTGAAGCAGTACATCGAAGACCAGGAGCGAGCGCGAGCAGCGGACCGCGCGGACTGAGACGGCCAATCGAAGCCGCTTCACGCGAGGCGGCTTCAGTGGGACTTTTCACAAAGGCAAACCGATGGACAACAACGAAACATCAGACATTGCGTGGCCGAGGTCGCAAACCCTCGGTTGCATCGTCATCAAAATCAAGAAGGTCCGAGGGAACGAGACTTGGGACTTTGAGTTCATGGGCGAGTCGTTCTCCGCACGCATCTGTGACTCAAACTTTATTTCTCGAGTCGAGAACCGAGAAATTTTCTTCGGAAACGGCGACATGCTCCTGGTCGATGCGATGTTGACAATGACAAAAGTCGGAACAAGGACCTGGCGGATCGTCAAGGTCTGGAAGCACATCTCTCGAAAGTAAGACGAAGCCCGCCACCGTGCGGGCTTTTCTTTTGGAGAAAACCATGACCACCCACAAAGACAAGAGCAAAGACGTCTCTGACGAACGAATTGTCAGACTCCTAAGAACCTGCTTCGAAATGCGTAAGCGCCTCGGTGGGCTAATCGACCGTAACAAGACGTGCCGCTACGTCGCGAAGAAGCTCCGCATCGACATCGAGCGCGTCGAGCGCGTCGAGCGCGACCTTGAAGGCTTGTACCACTACAGGGATTTTGTGGAGACGAAACGGTGACGGACTTCATTGCCGGTAATGCGCCGAAGGTGCAAACCCTGACCAACATCCTTATCTCAGTCAAGGCGGTTTGGCTGAGCGGACACGACCCGTGGGACTTCGAGTTCATGGGCGAGGAGTTCTCAGCACGCATCTATGACTACGAGTTTCTGGAACGAGTCGAGAACCGCGAATTGGCCTTCGGCCACGGCGACCTGCTCCGGGTCAATGCGCTGCTGACCATGAGCAAAGTAGGAACCAGGACCTGGTCGATCGTCAAGGTCTGGGAGCACATCTCTCCCAATGAGCCTGACTCCTTCTGACGAACATCAACTGATGGAGAAACCATGACCGCCACCTACGAGGACAAGACCGACGCCGTCACCGACGAGCGCATCGCCAAGCTTCTACAGAAGCGCTACGACGAGTGCGAGCGCCTGGAGAAACCCTTCAACGAGCGGCGCACCTGCCGCTACGTTGCGACCCGACTCGGGGTCGACATCGAGCGCGTCCAACACGTGCTCGCTTGCCTTTCTTACTTCGGAGAAGACTGATGCTTGACTGGTTCACAGGGCGCCGCACGGACGGCGCGACCCGCCGCGAAGCTCTTGTAAGCGCCATCTTCGGCGGCATCCTCGCCGCTTCGATCTTCGCCTTCTTCGTCCCTGGCGGGATTCTGGAGCACATCGCTCGTGCGCAGGGGTGGCTCTGATGGTTTCGCAGTTGCTCAATGCGAAGGTCGCTCGCTCTCTCGACCAAGAGTACTCAGCGTCGGTTCGGCGCTTTGTCGTCGACGAGCGGCTGAGCGTCACCGTCTTCAAGAAGACCGGGCTCATCGCCGTCGCTCGTTATGGCCTAACTGGCGGAGCCAAGCTCTACCACGTCTCGAAGGGTAAGGCTCGGGCTCTCTTGGGCTGGCTCGACGCGATCGCGGGGTGAGCATGGGCTACGTCTTGCTTTTCCTCCACGGCGCGGTCATCGCCGCGTCACTGGCTCTCATCCTCTTCCTACTTTTCGTCTGAGGGACGACATGTACGACATTCAGTCTTCCGGGCGCCTCGCGCTCGAAACGATCTGCGAGGAAATTTACTCGCACTACTTTCCTCCTCGGCTCGACATCTCGGCGGTCAAGGCTCTCATAACCAAGCACGAGATCGACCCAGAGCTCATCGTCAGTGTCACGCTCATGTATCGCGCAAGCGTCGATTCCGAAACGGAAGTCGACTCATACGACGCAATGTGCTGGCTGACGTCGCAGGTCAATCGCTACTGCAAAGCAAAGGCCGCCGAGGAAGAAGCCCGAGCCGCATCCGAAGAGGAGGCGTCGTGAGGCTCCATTCCGGCGCGCGCCGCTTGGCGCGCAGCCACTACTTTGCGAATCGATCTCGACGAGACCGCAACACCTTCAAGCCCCTGACCTTTGTTCGGGGGCTTCTATTTTTTCTGGGGATCACATGATGCTCTATGCAACCGGGCGCGCGGCCCACGAATCCGCCCTCGACGAAGCCGTCAAATTGAAGACGTGCGACCCGACTCTGTCGGGTGAACGCTACCTCGAAGCGCAGGAAGCAAACCCCTTCACCCGACTGGTCGCAAGTGCAATCGATTGGCTCCCCGCCGAACAGATCAAATCCACGCTCGAGATGGAACGCCGCGCAGGCCTCGCACGCACCGCAGGGTGCGCCCCAGCCGTCGACGACATCGAACTCGACGAACTTTCTTTCTAAGGACACGAAAATGGCAATGCAATTCAAACGTGCCAAGCGTGCGCTCTCATATCTTCGCTTGGCTATCCAGGGACCATCAGGCTCGGGGAAGACTTTTAGCGCACTGAAGCTTGCAAAGGGGCTCGGCGGCCGAATCGCGGTAATCGACACCGAAAGGGGCAGTGCGTCGCTCTACGCAGACCTTCCCGATATGCCCGAGTTTGACGTACTGGAACTCGACGCTCCTTACAAGCCGGAGCGTTACGTAGAGGCCATCCAGGCCGCGAGGGATGCAGGGTACGACGTCCTCGTGATTGATTCGATGACGCACGAGTGGTCGGGTTCCGGCGGATGCCTGGAGCTGAACGATGAAATTGCAGTCGCGAAGTACCGCGGAAACACTTGGAGTGCGTGGTCCGAAACTACGCCTCGCCACCGAGCTTTTGTGGACGCAATCCTTTCGTCTCCCATGCACGTCATCTGCACGATGCGATCGAAGACCGACACCGTGCAGGAAGAAATAAACGGGCGAAAGGTAGTGAAGAAGGTCGGGATGAAGCCCGAGCAACGCGACGGCATGGATTACGAATTCACTGTGGTCTTCGACCTTACGGCGGAGCACATCTGCTCCGTGTCGAAGGATCGAACCGCGATGTTCTCCGATCCCTTCCGCCTCACCGAGGAGACCGGAGAGAAGATCGCGAACTGGCTTAAGAGCGCAGGCGTAACACCTGAAGAGTTTGCCGAACTCATGGACCGAGTGCTTGAGGCGCCAGACCTCGAATCATTGGAGGCGATCGGGAAGGAGATCGCGTCAAAGGGTCTTTGCGGCGAGGATCGCCAAAAGATGCTTAACGCATGGGTCCAACGCAAGCGAGAACTTGCGTCGGACGAAGAAGAACTCACGGTCGAAGCTTAACAACATGAGGCCCTTCGTGGGCCTCTTTCTTTTTTTGGAGAACACCAATGGCATCCATCAACAAGGCCATTCTCATCGGCAACATCGGGCATGACCTCGAAGTCAAGACGTCGGGTTCCGGCGTCGCCATTCTCAACTTCACGCTCGCTACGTCCCGCCGCTTCAAGGGTTCCGACGGGGAGGTTCAGACGGAGACCGAATGGCACCGCATCTGCGCTTTTGGCCGCACCGCAGAGGTAATCGGGCAGTACTGCCGAAAAGGCTCCTCGATCTACGTCGAAGGACGTCTGCGTACTCGTGAATGGGAAAAGGACGGCGTGAAGCGGTACACGACGGAAATCATTGCCGAGAACATCCAACTGCTCGACAAACGCGCCGACGGCGACCAGAGCACCGCAAACAAGCCCGACGCCTCGCCGGTCCAGTCTCAACCGACGAACGACGACATGCCCTTCTAAGGAGAAAAGCCATGCACCTTTACGAAATTCCCGCCGCAATCCGTGCGGCCTTTGACGAAATCGAAGTTGACGAAGATACGGGCGAAATCCTGGGGGCTGCGAGCCTCGATGAGGTCGAAGGCGAGGCCTCCTCGAAGATCGAATCGGCCGGCCTCTACGTCCGCGAACTCGACGCGGAAGCCGCCGCACTCAAGGCCGAGGCCGATCGCCTCACCGCTCGTCGCCGCTCTCTGGAGCGCCGAGTCAATCGAATCAAGACCCTGATGATGCCTGCCGTTGTTGCACTTGGCGGGAAGGTAAAGGGGCCGCGTCTGACGGTGAGCGTCGCTACGACGAAGGCCGTCATCATCGACGACATCGAAGCTATCCCCGATAGCTTCCGTCGCGTGAAGGTCGAAGCCGACAAGACGGCGCTCGGCACGCTACTCAAGGCGGGTGAAGTCGTCCCCGGGGCGCACATCGAAGAATCTCTGAGTTTGAGGATGCGATGAGCACGGATACACGAAAGCCGGCGCCCGCAGGTCAGGGTTGCATTTACAAGGCAAAGCGCTTGTGGGAGGGGCTTATCCAACGACAAGGCAAAAGGTATCGCATGTCGTCTAAGAGACGAGAGGAAGTCGAGGAATGGCTTGAAAAGATGAGAGTCACCTTGCCTCCTCCTTTGAAGCAACAAGCCCGGAGGATGAAGCCACTCGTAAAGAAGAAATCGTCTGTCTCCGACTACAAGAGAATCCTCGAGGAAAGCGAGTCCGGAGCAGCAGAGAACGTCCGTAAATATCGGACGATGGCGGTTGAAGCACGTACCGCCGCCGAGTCCGCCATGAAGCGACGTGATGCCGCCGCCGCTCGAATTCGAGAGCTTCGGGTGCTTTTGGGAATAGGAGCGAGTTGATCTGTCTAAAAGGAGAACACACGATGAAACTACGTTTGAAGAACCAAAACCTCCAGGCGCAGCTCGACGCGCTTGCGCCTCCCTCGGGCTTTACCGAGGCGCTGAGCAAGGTTGACCCCGAAACGTTGATCGAAGGGAACTTCATTTGGTTCCCCGTTCGCTTCGGCAAGGAAAACCGTTACGGCAATAAACCGTTCCGCGTCGACCTCACGAAAAACGACGTCGAGTGCATTGAGGCCTACAACCCTAACTTTTGGAATGCCTTCCCGGAAGTCACGCCGCCCGAAAACGTTTGGATGCGTTTTGAATATAAGAACGTGAACGATGAAATCAAAGACATCGAACCATGTTGCAATGACGATGAACTTATCGGGGGTCGTCTGATTTATCGAAACGGCGAGTGGAGAGACCAACATAACTGGACCTTTTATGCGCAGAACATTCGTGAAGCTCGTTTCCGCCCGTGGGACGAAACCTAATGGAGAATGCAATGACTGACTACTTAACCGCAAGCATGGACGACAAACAGAGCGACTCTCTGAGCATGCACGTCAGCACTGACAGAGACCAAGTGACGATGACGATCGGCAACTACAACGACGACGAAGACGTGCCTCACAAGCTTCGCATCGCCGTCGTGACGAAAGAGAGTGTCAACATCTGCATGTCGATCGAAGACGCACGAAGGCTCGCAAACGTCCTTTTCCGGCAAGCCGCCTACGCTGAACTGCATGGGTGCGAGGAAGACCAGCACCCTGACGCGATCGCAGCGAGAAACTACATGGCGAACGCAAAGCGAATGCGTGAGTCAGGACGATGACGTTCAATAAAGAATGGCTCCCGATTGCCTTTTGGTTCATCATCGCCTCAGCGTGCTTCAGTGTGCCGCTCTTGCTTCACATGAACCTACTCAGGGAGGTAAAAGAACTCCAGGAGAGCACCATCGACATTATTCGGTTCATCGAGGAGAAAAAGAACCCTTTCGAGGCCACCGGCTACATCGTGACGCGCCTCGATGACGGTCGCTTTCTTATCAGCTTCTCAAGGCCCGAGAACTATATGGGAAGAGATCGTCTTTTGACCTACGACGTCACCCTGTCTCCGAGTGATTTCAACGCCTTTGTGTCTGTGCTGATCCCGACCACACCCAAGAAGGAGGAAGAAAATCAAAATGAAGATCGAGGCGACCGAGGGAGTTATCGAAGTTTTTTCGCAAAACTGTTCGAGCGATGGGGATGAGGTCTACATAACGGTTATGGACTACGAACAGGAAGACGCTGAACAAGGGGTCGCAACGGCCATTTTGAGCGCCGACGAAGCACGGGCACTCGCCCGACGCTTACTTGAGGAAGCTGACTATTGCGACAGAGAGAACAAGTGGCTGAGCTGACCGCTCGGCCCTATTTTTTTGGAGATACGAATGGGTACGAAAGTGACAATCGATTTGAAGGAGTGCTGCCAAATGGCAGGCGTTCCTTACACGCAAACCTACGAATACAGCCCCAGTGATGACGAGGATGACTACGAAGCTGATTACGTCGCTATCGATCGTGTCGGCGATAGCTTTTCAATCAATTGCGTCTTTCGTTATGGTTGGATTTCAGACGCCGCTCCGCTCGTTCGTCTGTTTGAGCGTCTACGCGAAGACCTGAACAAGATCACCGTAGCAACACGAAAGTGGACTGAGATGAAGCGCAAGAATGGCGAGTACACCTTCGTCTGCGAACACAAAGGAACCATTTTCGAGTGCGACAACTTCATCGTCACGATGGAACACGTTTGGGCGCCCGGAGCAAGCAAGAAGATCGTTAAGGCGACCGTAGAAAACACCAAGACGCACGACCGAAGCGAGCACGTGCTCGCAGAGATAAGCGCCGATGCGGCGGCCGCCGCGATCAAGCTTCACTTGGCCGAGGTGGCGGAGATTGCGGAGGAAAAAGCATGGAAACCGAAGGCCAAGCCCGCCGAAGCCTAACAACAGTCGCCCCAAAGGGCGGCTTCTTACCATTGCGGAGGGATGATGACTAACTGGCCAACCTCTGGAGACATGGGCACGCTCTTCAGGCGCGTTCTATGTGTCGCTTGGATTGTCTTATCGGCGAAGATGCTCTACTGCATCGTCTGCGAGGTAGCGATCCAGACACCTTTGGGGACCTCTTTCGCTTTGACGACCTTCTTGCTATTTGTCGTCTGGTTAGCCGAGTTTGAACTCAGATGAGAACCATCTTACCGGTATGTGCAAAAATTGCACATACTAGATAAGCGTACTCGGCACAGCTCTGGCCCCTAGGGGCTACCTGCAACAAGTCGAGTCTTTTTAGACGGCCCTCGCATCGAAAGGTGCGAGGGCTTTGCATATGAGCTACCTATGAAAGACTTGCTTTTACAACTACTCGAGAAGAACAAAGACACGCACGCCCGCCTCGCGGATGCGCTCGGAGTGACGAAAAAAAAGCTACGGCGAAAGCTGAATAGAAAGTCAGAGTTCACTCTGTCCGAACTTCGCACGATCATCGATCGCTACAGGCTCACGCCAGTAGAGGTGTATATGGTCTTTTTTTCACCTGATGATCAGAAGTCGAGGCGATGAGCAACCAGACCATCGCGGCTGTTTCTGTTGCTAAAGATCAAAATCAACCGCCACGGGCCTCCGATTCGTCGGGGGCCTTTCTTTTTGGAGAAAGCCAGTGAGTCAGCTGATTCCAATCACAACCGCAACGATCGGCGGCGCCGAGGTGAACGCCGTCGATGCCCGCATCCTGCACACCTTCCTCGGCGTGAAATCCGAGTTCCGGAACTGGATCAAGAACCGCATCAGGGACTTCGGCTTCGTTGAAAACGAGGACTTCGGGACGTTCGGTAAAAATTTACCGAACGGTGGGCGCTCGGTTGAGTACGTCATCACCATCGGTATGGCCAAAGAACTTTCGATGGTCGAGCGCACGCCGAAAGGCAAGGAGGCACGTCTCTACTTCATCGAGTGTGAGCGCCGAGCCAAGGAAGCGGCGGTTGCCGCCCCGAAGGTCCCCCAGACGCTCTCCGAGGCGCTGCGCTTGGCGGCCGACATCGAGGACCAAAAACTGGCCCTCGAAGCGAAGGTGCGCGAGGACGCTCCGAAGGTCGAGTTCTGTGACGCGGTCATCAAGGCGCACGGCGACATGCTCATCCGCGAGGCCGCCAAGACCCTCGGCGTCCGGCCGACTTTCCTCTTCGACTGGCTCCGCTCGCACGACTGGATCACCGCACGCAACGAACCATACAGCGAGCGCGTGAAGCAGAACGTCCTCCGCCCCCGCGTTTCGAACTTCGAGCACCCGGAGCGCGGACCTTCGATCACCGTCACGGCGCACGTCACACCGAAAGGTCTCTACCGCATCTACCAGAGCATGCTTGAAGAAGGCCTCGTGACCCGAAACGATCAACTCGAATTGACTTTTGGCGTATGAGCAAGAAACCCCGAAAAAAGTCGTACCGGCCGAAGCCGGTACGCATCCCGCCGCTTGCGCTTCGCCTGCTGCCCGACCTGACCGACGAAGAGCAAGCTGAGCTCGGTCTGCACTATCGCGTCCCTTTCGATGCGATATGTCGAGGCGAGGCCACTCGTGAAGGCTGGCGCCAGGCACGCGACGCATTGCAGGTTGGCTTCATCATGGCGGCTGCTTTCAAAGATCACTGGTACTTGAGGGCCGCCCTGCAACTCGGGATCGTCGCGCTCGATGTTGGCGCGCTCACTTGCAGTCAGGGTCAGGTCCCGCCGGCACACATCATGGATCCTGCGCGCAAAGCCTTCGACCTTGTCGACGACCTCCGTCGAGGGCTTAGCCGAGCGGAGATGCTGTCTGCGCTCTACGAAGCCGATAACCGAAGACTGACGGGGATCATGCCGTACGACCCCAACGCCGTGCACATCGTCTACCCAAAGGACGTGTCGACGTGGGAAGACATCCAAGCTGAGCCCGCACTTGCGCTCATTAACGGACTTCCGCGCACAGGATGCCTCATCTATGACACCCGCAGAGAAGCGCTGACTTGGGTGGCACCCGTAGAGAAGATCACGGCCGTCGTGACGGAGCCGCTCCTTGTGCTTCTGGCGACGCCGATCAAACGAAAGAAGAAAACAGAAAAGGAGATCAACGATGAAACTGCCACGTCCTCTGAAACCGAATGTCGCTGAGACCCTCTGCAAGCAGTTCGGCATCAGCGAGGCGCATCTATCCGAAGCGGAGGCCGACATTCTCCTCGTACCCACCAAGACTGAAAAGGAAGGTTTCGTCTTCGACGGGGCTTTCCTAATGATGATCCCCGTGCGTGGGCACCTGGAGCAAGTGGTCGTCACCCGCGACGAGCTTGTCGAAGAGGAGGGCGACAAGTGAAAGACCTGAAATACCTTTTTCTGAGCGGTCTACTCGTCGCAACGGGGCTCGCCATTATCGCCGTACTTATCGGCGCGTCGGCGTGGCTCGTCGCTTTTGGCTTTTCCACCCTTGTCGCCATCATCGACAGCGGTTTCGAGCACGGCTTCGCGCTCGCCACGTCCGTTTTTGGAGGTTAAGAATGAGAATTTACAAAGAACACGAAAGCAAACCCGTGAAGCTTAACGAGCGTCCGATTCTCGCGACGCCCGAAGATCTGACAGTCGAACTTGGCACCATCGTCGCCTTCATCAAGAAGACTCAAGGCGTTATCGAGAAGGCGGAAGCGTCCCGCCTGGCTGGTCGGGCTCGATTCGATGCGGACGTCATCAAGAGCGCGCGCGCCGTCCAGGCACGCTTCGACAACCTCAAGCTCGTGATCGACCGCTACGAAACTGCGCTCGTTCGGAAAAAGTGAGAGAGGAGGGATGAAAATGGAGCTTACAGCTGACGTCGGCGCACGGGTTCGCGCAATGCTCTTCGACCCGGATGTGCCGTCTTACGCCTTCGTGTCGCAAGACGAGGTGTGCGCCGCTTTCAGCATCGACGCGCGGACGCTTCGGACGTGGAGGTCGTCGGGTCGTTTCCCCGACCCAGCCGATCTCCCAGGCGTAACCGCCTTCTCAGTCGAAGCGATCCGAGAGTTCCTAAAGGATGCCAGTCGTCAAAGCGTCAAGGCATACCGCACAAAGAAATGACCTTCAGCCCCAGAGTCGAGACGCTGGGGCCTTTTTTTGTTTTATGCGTCAGGCAGGATCGCATCAGCCCACAGCTGCATGACGGGACGGCGCTGCTCGAGAAGGTCGGAGCGCTGGTACGCCTGAATCACTTTGTCGCCTTTGACGTGAGCAAGGGCACGCTCCGCAAGTGCCTCGTGGACGAAGTTTTCCTCGCACCAGTCTCTGAAGGTGGAGCGGAAGCCGTGCATCGTGAACGGCTTTCCAGTCGACTTTCGGATGAATGCTCTCGGGCTATCTATGACCATCTGCTTGCCGCCGCGAGGTGCAGGGAAGACGAGCTCCGCCTTTCTGTCAAGCCTCACAAGAAGCTCAAGCGCCTGCCTTGAAAGCGGAACGCGATGTTCGATACCGCACTTCATCCTTTCCGCCGGGATCGTCCACACGGCCCGATCCACATCAATCTCTTCCCACTGAGCCCCCAAAAACTCTTGGGCGCGCGTTGCGGTCAGGATGCCAAACAGCACCGCCTGGGACACGATCGACGCTTTTCCAGCAATCTGAGGCGCGAACGCTTTCAGATCCTCGAGCGGCATGGCCTCATGATGCTTGACCGCTCGAACCTTTGAGATCGGCGGAAGGAAGGACGCGAGGCCGCCTTTCCATGTCGCAGGATTGTGCTCGATAAGCCCCTTGGCAATCGCATGATCGAAGATGTTCTCGAGGCGGCCGCGCACGCGGTTTGCGGTTTCGGGCTTATCGGTCCAGATCGGTCGCAGCACCTCGAGCACGTCGCCGCGACCAATGTCCGCGAGCGGAAGATGCCCAAGCACAGGGCAAGCGTATGTCTCGATCGTCATCGTCCATTGGTCGGCGTGCTTGGCGTTCTTCCACCGGCGCACCTCGCGGATCTCGCGGATGGCTCTCTCTGCAAAGGCTCCGAAGGTAAGGACGGCGTCTCCATCAGCCGGAGCCTTCGCGGCGCGTCGAGACTCTCTCGGATCGATCCCCTTCTTAACTTCAGCCATCACGGCCGCGGCCTTCGCCTTCGCGGCGGTGATGCTCATATACTTGGCGCTACCGAGCGAGAAGTCCACGCGCTTACCGTCGAAGGTGAAGCGAACGACCCACGAGCGACTATCCTCGCTCGAGACGAAAAGGATGAGTCCGCCGCCGAGTGAATACCGGCCTTTTGGCAGGTTAAGGTAGTTTCGTGATGTGACTTCGATCTTCATGGCGCCCCCCTGTGGGAAAACTTCCCGAAAATTTTCCCACAAAATTTCCCACAGGCTGGGGGCTAAAACTTCCGAAAATGTCCGTGTGGCGGCCGTCGTCTTCCGAAGTGTTGGGGCGCGAAAGCCCTGTGGCAGTAGGGAAAAAAGAAAAAACCCCGTGCTTACAAGGCACGAGGTTTTTTACAGGTGGCGGAGAAGGGGGGATTCGAACCCCCGAGGCCCTTATTCGGACCTGCACCCTTAGCAGGGGTGTGCATTCGACCTCTCTGCCACTTCTCCGCAGCATTCTCGTACGAAACGGGAGCGGTCGGAGCTCGCCGTAACGTTCAACCTTCCGTGGAACCCGAGGCGTTCCGTCTTGCGTGAAGAGGAAGATTGAAAAAACTTGGCGCGGCTGGCAGGATTCGAACCCACGACCCCCTGGTTCGTAGCCAGGTACTCTATCCAACTGAGCTACAGCCGCTTCAGAGAAGGCAAACTATATCCCCTGAAAGTCAAAATATCAAGGGTACGACATCAAAATACCGTAAATATGGGATTGGTGAGAAAACCGCGAAAAAGAGGTCGCGGGGAACGAAAATTCTCAGCGGTGCGATGTCTTCTCGGCTAAAATGCCTGCAATTTTTCGTGGGCCAGGCACCGTTACAACGTCTACTGCCGGGTTCGGCTTGAGTCGCCGTCTCATCTGATCGGAGAGTCGGGATTCGCCGAGCCCCTTTGTCGTTGTTGCGATTTGCAGTCCGCTCATGCTTACTCCCTCCAGGACCCTCCGTTACGAAAAGACGGAGGTGTTTATCTCGCATGAATTCACGTTTAAGTCTGAGAAACATCACAAAGCGTTATCCGGGCATCGTGGCTAACGACGGGGTGTCGATGGACATCGCTCCCGGGGAAGTGCTCGCCGTACTCGGTGAGAACGGTGCCGGCAAGTCGACCCTGATGAAGATCATCTACGGTGCGACGCGGCCCGACGAAGGCGAAGTGTATTTCGACGGCAAGAAGCTCGAGGTGGCGAGCCCGGCCGAAGCGCGTTCGCTCGGCATCGCGATGGTGCATCAGCACTTCGCGCTCTTCGATACGCTCACCGTGGCGGAAAACGTGGCGCTCGGCCTCACCCGTCCCATGTCGATCGCGGAGATTTCCGAGGAAGTGAAGCGTCTCGGCGAACGCTACGGGCTCGAAGTGGATCCCGCCGGGATCGTGATGGAGCTTTCGATGGGCGAGCGGCAACGCGTGGAAATCATCCGCGCCCTGATGACGAACCCGAAGCTCCTTATTCTCGACGAACCCACGTCGGTGTTGACGCCTCAGGCCGTCCGGAAGCTCTTCGTGACGCTACATCAGCTCGCGTCCGAAGGAGTTTCGATCCTCTTCATCTCCCACAAACTCGACGAAATCCGCGAACTCGCCGACCGTTGCGTCGTGTTGCGCGCGGGGAAAATCGTCACGAGTGTCGACCCGAAAAAGGAAACCGAGCAGTCGCTCGCCCGCCTCATGATCGGTGCCGAGCCTCCGGTGATCCGCGAAGCGAACGGTACGCCCGGCGACGTGGTCTTCGAACTGAAGGGCGTGACGACGCCGGGGAACGAACGTGTGTGCGGCACCGAAAACGTCGTGCTCTCGGTGCACGCCGGGGAAATCGTCGGGATTGCCGGCATTTCCGGCAACGGTCAGGCGCGCCTCATGGCGGTCGCTTCGGGCGAGTATCCGACGCGCCCCGAGGACGTGCTTCTTTTCGGCAAGCCCGTCGGGAACCTCGACACGAAGGCGCGCCGCAAGGCGGGGCTTCGCTACGCGCCCGAGCAGCGCTTGGGTCACGCGGCCGTGCCGGAGCTCTCGTTGCAGGCGAATACCTACCTCACGGGGGACGAGCTCGTGCGCGGCGGCTTCATTCTCGAAGAGAAGGCGCGCCGTTTCGCGCAACTCGTCATCGAACGCTTCCACGTTAAGACGCCGAACGAAAAGCGCGCCGCCGGCAGCCTCTCGGGCGGGAATCTCCAGAAGTTCATCATGGGGCGCGAAATTCTCAATCGCCCGCGCGTTCTTCTCGTCAATCAGCCGACCTGGGGCGTTGACGTGGGGGCTGCGGCCGTCATTCGCAACGCCCTCATGCGTCTTCGCGAAGAGGGTGCCGCCATTGTCGTCGTCTCGGAAGAAATCGACGAAATTTTCGAAATCGCCGACCGCGTTGCGGTGATGTACCGCGGGCACCTCTCGCCTGCGGTTCCCAAGGCCGACATCACCGTCGAGGAGGTCGGTCGCTGGATGTCGGGTCTCTGGCCCGGATCCTCCTTCAAGAATACCCAGGATAAGGACGCGGAGGTCGCGCGATGATTCAGCTTCCCATCAAGATGGTTCCGTGTCAGGAACCCCGGAAGGTGCTCCGCTGGGTTTCGCCCGTCGCGGCCGTCTTCCTCACCCTCGTTACGGGGTTCGTGCTCTTTGCGGCGCTCGGCCAGGATCCGATGCGCGCGCTCTACACCTTTTTCATTGCGCCGCTCGACTCGATGCGCGGCTGGACGGAAGTGGGCGTCAAGATGACGCCGCTCCTGCTCTGCGCCGTCGGTCTCGTCGTCTGCTTCAAGGCGAACATCTGGAATATCGGTGCCGAAGGTCAGCTGATCGCGGGTGCCATCGCGGGCGGTTGGGTCGCCCTGCAGGCGGACGCGTCGAGCGGTCCGGCGTTCGTCATTCTCGTCATGCTCGCTTCTGCGGCGGGCGGTGCCCTTTGGGGAGCGCTCACGGCGCTTTTGCGTCACCGCTTCCATGCGAACGAAATTCTCGTCTCACTGATGCTCGTCTACGTGGCGCAGCTGCTCCTGGCCTGGGCGGTTCAGGGCCCGATGCGCGACCCGATGGGATTCGGTTTCCCGCAAACGCGACTCTTCGACGCCGGGGCGCTTTTGCCGATGCTCGTTGAAGGGACGCGCCTTCACGCCGGGGCGCTCCTTGCGTTCATCGCCGCGCTTGGCATCTGGCTCTTGATGGACAAGATGGCGCTCGGCTTCCAGTTCAAGGTTTCGGGCATGGCCCCCTTTGCCGCGCGTTATGCGGGCTATCACCCGGGCAAACTCATCTGGGCCTCGATGCTTATTTCGGGCGCACTGGCGGGTCTTGCGGGCGGCATCGAAGCGGCTGGTCCGCTCGGGCAGCTCACCCCCACGATTTCTCCGGGCTACGGCTTTGCGGCGATCATCGTCGCCTTCGTCGGCCGTCTTTCGCCGCTCGGTTGCATTCCCGCCGCTTTCGTGATGGCGCTCTTTTACCTCGGGGGCGAACTCGCCCAGAGTCGACTCGGGCTTCCCTCGTCGATCACCGGGGTATACCAGGGCCTGCTTCTTTTCTTCATTCTTGCCTGCGACACCATGATCTTCTATCGCCTCCGTTGGGTGGGTTTCTCGAAGGAGGGCAAATAAGATGTCTCTTGCCGCTTCGATCATTTCCTCGACCCTCAATGCCGGGACGCCGTTGCTCATCGCCGCCGTCGGCATTCTGATTCACGAAAAGTCCGGGGTGCTCAACCTCGGTATCGAAGGGATCATGCTGCTCGGCGCCGTGGCGGGCTTCGGCACTACGCTTGCGACGGGAAGTTTCGCACTGGGGTTCCTTGCCGGGATGGGTGCGGGGCTTCTCTGCGGGCTCCTTTTCGCGTTCTTTACGATCGGGATGCACGCGAACCAATATGCGGCGGGCCTTGCGCTCGCGCTCTTCGGTGCGGGCCTCTCGGCCTTCGTTGGGCAGCCCATGCAGGGGGCGGCGCTGCCGTCGCGCGCCGAGCTCGGGATTCCCGGTCTGGAAACGATTCCCTTTGTGGGCGAAGCCTTCTTTTCGCTCCATCCGATGGTCTACGTCGCGCTCCTTTTGATGGCGGGCGTCTGGTACTTCCTTTTCAAGAGCCGTACGGGTCTGATTCTGCGCGCCGTGGGCGAAGCGCCCGCGTCGGCCTATGCGCTCGGTTATCCCGTGCGTCTCATCCGACTCGGGGCCGTGTTGTTCGGTGCCGTCATGTCGGGGTTGGCGGGTGCGTACCTCTCGCTCGTTTATACGCCGCTCTGGGTTGAAGGGATGGTGGCGGGCCGCGGCTGGATCGCACTTGCGCTCGTCACCTTCGCCACGTGGCGCCCGGCGCGCGTCGTCGTCGGAGCCTACCTCTTCGGGGGTGTGACGATGCTGCAGTTCGCGCTTCAGGGGATGGGCGTTTCGGTGCCGCCTCAGTTCATGTCGATGACCCCCTATCTCGCGACGATTCTCGTTCTGGTCCTCATCTCGCGCAATCCGATGTGGATTCGTCTCAACGTGCCCGCTTCCCTCGGGAAGCCGTTCGCACCGCACGGCTGATCGACCGACGACCGATAACAAAGGGCGGTTCGCGCTTGCGCGACCGCCCTTCGATCTAAAATCGAGCACAACACCGTTTTCTCTTTCCTTTGTATCCCTTCTCTTTAGGAAATCATTACGATGCAAAAGCGTACTGCTCTCAAGCTCGCGCTCGCGGGCGCCTTCTCGATGATGCTTTCGGCCTGCGGTAAGGAAGAAGCCAAGGCGCCGGCGGCCGAACCGAAGAAGGACGCTGCCGACGCGACGACGAACGCCGCGGACGCCCCCCTCAAGGTGGCCTTCATCTATGTGAGCCCCGCCAACGAAGAAGGCTGGTCCTCGCAGCACGACCTCGCCCGCAAGGCCCTCGAAGCCAAGTACGGCTCGAAGATCCAGATCACATGCCTTGAGAACATCCCCGAAAACGCCGATGCCGAACGCGTCCTGCGAGACCTTGCGAAGCAGGGCAACAAGCTCATCTTCGCGACCTCGTTCGGGTACATGAATTCCGTCATGAAGGTGGCGAAAGAATTCCCGGACGTTCACTTCGAACACTGCACGGGCTACCAGTCCGCCGCGAACGTCCTCAACTACACGGCCCGCTTCTACGAAGCCCGCTACATGGCCGGCATTCTCGCGGGCGCCACGACGAAGACGAACATCCTCGGCTACGTCGCCGCCTTCCCGATCCCCGAAGTGCTCCAGGGCATCAACGCCTTCACGCGCGGCGCCCAGAGCGTGAACCCGAACATCGAAGTGCGCGTCGTCTGGACCTCCTCCTGGTACGACCCGGGCAAGGAAAGCGACGCGACGAAGTCGCTCATCGGCCAGAAGTGCGACGTCATCACGCACCACACGAATTCGACCGCCGTCGCCGCCGCCTGCGAAGAAGCGAAGGTTCCGGTCATCTCCTACAACTCCGCCATGAAGAAGGCCGCTCCGACGATGCTCCTCGCCGGCGTCGTGCATCTCTGGGACGAGTACTACTCGAAGCGTATCGACGCGCAGCTCGCCGGCACGTGGAAGCCCGAAAACCTCTGGGGCGGCGCGCCCGAACACATGATCGACGTCGTCGAAGTCTCCGACAAGGCTCCGAAGGAAGCCGTGCAGAAGATGCGCGAAATCTACGACGCCATAGAAAAGCGCGAATTCCATCCGTTCACGGGTCCCATCGTCACGAACGAAGGGAAGGAAGTCGTGGCGGCCGGTCAGACCCCGACCGACAAGGATCTCCTCTCGATGAACTGGCTCGTGAAGGGTGTGGCCGGGAAGCTCCCGCAGTAAGTTCCGCCGAAGTCCGCGTCTGAACCCGAACAACGTGCGGGGCACGCCTCCGGAGGCGCTGTCCCGCGATTTCGAGCGGTTTCCGGCGCATCGAGCGACATCCGGCGACAATCCCCCGACGGCACGTGCGGCCGCCGGGGAATTTTTTCGCCTCAAGGAAGCCTCGACCGAGCGTTCGATGCGGGTTCGGGAAAGTGCGAAGAAACTAGGAAAAGTACCGAAGACCGTGCGGGTCCGGGGAAGCCGTTTTGTTAGAATCCCGACGGACAAAACCCACGAACGGATCTCCGCCCTATGTCGGACAGCTTCTCCCTCATCACCAGCTTGGTGACTGCTTTCGGTCTGGCCCTCGTCTTCGGGTATTTGGCCGAAAAATATTTGAAAACCCCGGCCCTCGTGGGATACATCATTGCCGGGGTGGCCGTCGGCTTGATCCCGGGACTGCCCGCCGTCGACGTCGGCATGACCGAGCAGTTGGCCGAAGTGGGCGTCATGCTCCTCATGTTCGGCGTGGGGCTTCACTTTTCGGTTGCGGACCTCAACAAGGTGCGCGGCGTGGCGATCGTAGGCGCCGTCTCGCAAATGGTGCTCGCAAGCGCCCTCGGGACTCTTTTTGCCGTGACGGTCTGGGACTGGAACGTCGGGAGCGCCGTCGTTTTCGGGCTCTGCCTTTCGTGCGCTTCGACCGTGGTCGTGACGAAAGCGCTGGAAATCCGTCGTCTCACCTTCAACATGAGCGGTCAGGTGGCGATCGGCTGGCTCGTCGTTCAGGACCTCGTGACGGTCTTCATCATGGTGTGCCTGCCGCCCTTCGCGCAGGTGATCCACGGAGAACCGGGCGTCACGGGCACGCAGGTGGCGGTCGACCTCGTACGAACGCTAGCGGGTGTGGTGCTTTTCGTCGTGCTCATGCTTGTGGCGGGGCGCAAGATTTTCCCGGAAATTCTCCGTCGCGTCGCCATGACGGGATCGCGCGAACTCTTCACGTTGGGGGTCCTCGCCTGCGCGATCGGCATCGCCTACGGGGCGGGTGCGATTTTCAACGTGAGTTACGCCCTGGGTGCGTTCTTTGCGGGTATGGTCATGCAGGAGAGCCGCTACGCGCACCGTGCGGCGAAGAATTCGCTGCCGCTTCAGGACGCGTTTGCCGTGCTCTTTTTCGTCTCGGTCGGGATGATGCTCGACTGGCACATCTTCATCGAGCAGCCCCACGAAGTGCTCTCGGTAGTGCTCATCATCATGGGGGTGACGACGAGCGTTTCGTTCGCGCTCGTCGTGCTCCTCAAGTGGCCGCTCGACGTCGCGCTCGTGCTCGCCGCCTGCGTCGCACAGATCGGCGAATTCTCCTACATTCTTGCGGCTCAAGGTATTTCGCTCAAGCTCGCCGACACCCACATGCTGAGCCTCATCGTGGCGGCCTCGATTCTGACGATCGCGCTCAATCCCGCGATGTTCTCGATCATCCCGAAGGTGCGCAACCGGCTCGTTACCCGCTACGGCTGGGCGAAGCGTGCCGCCATGCGCCGCGTGCCCATGGCGGAACTTCCTGCCGACACGCCGCGCGAATGGCTGACGGGTCAGGTGATCGTGGCGGGTTACAACGAAATGGTGCCCGGGTGTCTGACGGCGCTCTCGGCGGCACGACGCCGTACGATTCTCGTTTGCGGTGCGCAGGATCAGCTCGACGATGTCGTCGAAACGACGAAAACCCGCGTGATCGCAGGCGACGCCACCGACCCGATGGTACTCGTGCAGGCGCACGTCGCCACGGCCGCCGTGCTCGTCTTGCCGCTCGGCGACTCGATTCTCGCGCGCAAAGTGATCGACCTCGCGCGCGAACTCAACAACCGCATCCGCGTCGTCGTGCGCGTGCCGACGGCCGAAGAAGCCCTGCTCTTTGAAAAGGACGAAGGCGTGACGGTCGTCTCAGACGAAGTCGCCCGTTCGGCCGCATTCACGATGGCGGCCATCGCGAGCCTCGCGCAAAGCGACGCGAAATCGACCGACGCCAAGGCGGTCCGCAAGGACGAAAGCGCCGGGGACGACGAAGACGATGACGACGAGGATGACGGAGACTACGATACGACCGCCGATTCCGCCGACGGCGCCGAATCCGATGCGGAAAGCGCCTCGTCCGAAGGACGTGCGCGCGTCGAATGCCGCGAAGTGCGGCGCTTCCGCCGGCTCGAGCATTTCGCCTCCGTTATGCGACAGGCCGTGCGGGGTCGCGCGGGCGAGCCCGAAGTATCCGATGCTCCTGCCGGGAACGAAAAGACCGAAGCGGCCGTTCCGTCCGGAACCGACGATCGCCCCCGGATCTCCGAACAAAAAGAGCAGGCTATTCGCGAAGGGGCTCTCCTCTTTCTAGAAGGGCTCGAACGCACGACGAAAAAGCTCGCCGACCGCTATCGGGCAAGGAAAGCGCCGAAGCGCTCTTCGGACGAACATTCGGTCGACGCGCCTTCGTCCGGGGCCTCCGCTGTTTCCGGCGGCTCCGAAGCGTCGGACGTTCGCGACGCACATCCGAAGGCTTGAGCCCACCCGTTCGCCTGGAAAACAATTTCGCTAGACTGCATCGGCCGGAGTTCGCCACGGGAACTTCGGCCGTTGTTTTTTCTTGTTCGTTCCCGCTCTTCGACCATGTCCTCCTCGTTGCTTCTTTACGTCATCGCCGCGCTTCTTGCGGGTGTACTCGTTCTTCTCGGTTTCGTTCTTTCGCTCCAACTCGCCAACGCCCGTCGCGGCGTGCAAGAGGAGGGTGACAACGAGGCGGTCTTTTCGGCGATCGAAGCCTCGAGGCGCGAAATTCTGCAACAGATCGCTCTTCAGACGAACGGCATGGCGCACTCGACGCAGAATCTCATGAATTTTGTCGTGGAATCGCAAAAACACGCCAACGGTTCGGTCCTCGAGTGGACCCGCACGTCGGACGCGGCGCTCGCAGGCATGCGTGAGACGCTCAACCGAGAGTTTCGCGAGCTCCAAAGCATGATGGAAACGCGCCTGGAGCGCGTGAGGGGGGAAAACGAACGCAAGCTCGAGCAAATTCGCGAGACCGTCCAGGAAAAGCTCGACGCGACGCTGACGGAACGACTCCAGACGAGCTTTCGCACCGTGGACGCGAAGCTCGCCCTCGTGCAACAGGGTTTGGGTGAAATGCGCGCCATGGCGGAAAACGTCCGACGTCTGCAAAACGTCCTCACGAATGTGAAGACCCGCGGTCTCTTCGGCGAAACGCAGTTTGAGGCGATCGTCTCGGAAATTCTCACGCCCGCGCAGTACGCCAAGCAGGTGCGCATTATCCCGGGAAAAAACGTGGCGGTCGACTTCGCCGTGAAGCTCCCGGGACGCGACGGTCAGGGACCCGTGTGGCTTCCGATCGACTCGAAATTTCCCGTCGAACCTTGGGAGCGCCTTCAGGCCGCAACGGATGCGGGAGATGCGAACGGTGCGGCCGCGGCGCGAAAGGAGCTGGAGCGCGCGATTCTGAAACAGGCCGAATCGATTCGGGAAAAGTACGTCGAACCTCCGTATACGACGGACTTTGCGGTGATGTTCCTCCCGAGCGAGGGGCTCTATGCTGAGGTACTGCGCACGCCCGGACTCGTCGAACGACTGCAGCGCGAGTGCCGCGTGACGCCCACCGGTCCGACCGTGGCCGCCGCGCTCCTAAACAGTCTCCTCATGGGCTTCATGACGCTCGTCATGGAAAAGCGCAGCGGCGAGGTCTGGACGCTCCTTGCGAACGTGAAGACCGAGTTCGAACTCTTTACGACGCAGTTCGCGCTCGTGGAGAAGAAATTCCGCGAAGCGCAGAATTCGCTTTCCCAAATGGGGACGCGCAACCGTCAAATGGAAAAGTGCATGTCGGCGATCGACGAGCTGGCGGCGGTCGATCAACCCGCGAAGCTCCGGGACAGCCTTGATGCAATCGACGGGCTCAACGTTCCGCTCGGTCGAGCCTTCGGGGGAGCCGTCGCTCCGACTTCGCCCTCCGCCTCGGGCGTTGCGTCCGATTCATCCGCATCGTCGGCTTCGACCGAAACCTTCCTCGATGCGTTTTCTTCGGGTTCGCTCGGGAAAGACCGTTTATGATGCGCTTCGAGGGACAGGGGATCATTCGGGTCGTCATGAGTCCGATCGTCCGATCCGCCGCTTGTTTGCTCTCAACGGTATCCGTCCGGGTCGGCTTGCATTTCGGTGCTCGAACATGACACCTGCAAAACGGCCGCACAATATCCGAGCGCAGCGGACACGTGCCGCGTGCGCGCGCCCCCATTTCGAGGAAAATTCCATGTTGCGAAAAATTGCTTTGCTTTCCGCTCTTCTTGCGGCGCTCGGTACGGCCGGGTGCAATACCGTGGAAGGGTTCGGCCAGGACATGAAAAAAGGCGCGGCCCACGTGGGCGAAGTGCTCGGCAAGGCGGGAGACAAGATTTCCGAAACCGCGGCCGAACTCGGCAACGGCGGAGCTTCTAAGGCGTCCGACACGGGCTCCGACGAAGCGTCCTGAGACCGTCGGGCTGAGAAAGACAATCGACGACGTTCGAAAACGATCGTAACCCGACATCAAAAAACGCCGCGGATCCCGTCGGATTCGCGGCGTTTTTCGGTTGGAGCGAACCGCTTGCGGTTCGCTCTTCGATAGAGGTCTCAAGACCTCGGTTTTATTTGTCGCCCTCGGCGTGATCCTTGCGGCGCGGTCCGTGTTCGCGATGCGTGCGAATGCGCGTCGTATGCCAGCGGGCCCCTTCGCGCAGGGGACGGGCGGGGTGTTCGGTGCGCGGCAGGCCGCCGCCCGGCGAGAGTTCGCCGTAGGTCGGGGTATGGCCCTTGAGGAAATTCGTTTCGTAGTCGTCGAGCACGCGTCCCACGACCTTCGAGAGCCCGATCAGCGCGATCACGTTCGGGATCACCATGAGCCCGTTGAAGAGGTCGGCGAGTTCCCAGACGAGGTTCACGTGCAGGAAGGAGCCGAGCATGAGGAAGCAGAGCACGATGACGCGATAAGTCGAAACCCAACGGTTGCCGAAGAGGTACTTCACGTTCTGTTCGGCAAAGAAGTACCAACCGATGATGGTCGTGAACGCGAAAAAGAGGAGGCAGACCGCAACGAAGCCGTTGCCGATCGGACCGAGGCCGACTTCGAAAGCCTTCTGCGTGAGCGAGATGCCCGTCGTCGTACCGTCCAAAACGCCTGTCGTGAGGATCACGAAGGCCGTCATGTTGAGAACGACGAACGTGTCGACGAAAAGGCCGATGAGAGCGGCGAGACCCTGTTCGCCCGGGTGACGCACCTTGGCGATCGCGTGCGCGTGCGGAGTCGAACCCATACCGGCTTCGTTCGAGAAGAGGCCGCGGGCCACGCCGTAACGGATGGCTTCCTTCACGCCCGCGCCGATCACGCCGCCCGTAGCGGCCACCGGGTCGAAAGCGCCGACGATGATCGACTTGAGGGCGCCCCAGAACATGTCGCCGTGACCGACGATGATCGTGAGCGAACCGATGATGTAGACGAGCGCCATGATCGGCACCATCTTTTCCGCGAAGCTCGCGATGCGGCGGATGCCGCCGATGAAGATGAAGCCGGCGAGCGCGAAAAGCACGATGCCCGTCAGCCACACGGGAACGCCGAAGGCGGTCTGGAAGGCGTCGGCCACGGAGTTGGCCTGCACCATGTTGCCGATGAAGCCGAGTGCGATGATGATCGCCACCGCGAAAAACGCGGCGAGCGGCTTGTTGCCGAGCCCCTGACTGATGTAGAAGGCCGGACCCCCGAGGATGTGCCCGTGCGCGTCGCGCGAGCGGTAGACCTGCCCGAGGAGCGCTTCGGCGAAAATCGTCGCCATGCCGAAAAAGGCCGCAAGCCACATCCAGAAGATGGCACCCGGGCCGCCCATGGCCATAGCGGTCGCCACGCCCGCGAGGTTGCCCGTACCGACCTGAGCGGCGATGGCGGTCGCGAGCGACTGGAAGGAGGACATGCCGTCCTTGTCGGCGTGTTTGCCGAAGAGCGTGATGCCGCCGAAGACGTGCTTCATGGCCATGCCGAAGCGGCGGATCTGAACAAGGCGCAGCTTGAAGGTGAAATAAATGCCCGTCCCCACGAGCAACGGTATGAGACAGTAGACGCCCCAGAGCAGACTGTTGATGCTCCGGACGATCTGGGTAAACTCGTCCATGATGTGTTCTCCATGTGCGAGGCTCTCCACCCGGGGGAGAGGGAGCCCTCGGTTTTTGATTTCTACGCACGGTACGAACCAAGAGGCTCTGCGAGCCCCCGCGTTCTCGAGCACTTTCACCACCCGACCGAAGGTTCATTCTACGTTGGCGATTACAGTCGGAAACAAAAAACAATCCCGCAAATGAGGTATGTTCGGAAGCAGGCGTCGCAAAAAACTGTCCCTCGCTCGTTCCAAATAGGCAAAATACCGTAATCATCACGGGCGGCACGGGTTTCCCGTCGCGCCGACAATCGAAAGGAAAATCGAATGCTTCGCACGTTCATGCGCATCGGGTTGTATCTGGTTTTTGCGGCGATCGTCCTCTGGGGGCTCGTTTCCGCGGCAAGCCTCGTGATGCGCTTTTGCTTCTGACGGAGGGGCGGCTCGAGGGAGTCGCAGAATTTCGGGTTGAAGTGCGTTGACCTTTCGAAAGAGTGTGCGTTTTGTCGATTTTCGAATAGGCGCTCTCCGTCCCTTGCGCCCGCCCGTACCTGCGCGTTCCTTTACGGTCTTTCCGCACTCGTTCTCGGGGTCGCGGTCGTTGTTTCGCCGGACGTCGCGCACGTCAAAGCCGAAGCGGTGCGCGCTGCGGAAAAACTGCGTCTGATTCGCGAAACGCCGACGGGGACGACGAGTTTGCGATGTTCGCCGCGGCCCGCCGCATCCCCGTGAACGATGTGTTCGACGCGGATGTGATCATTTACTATCTTGAATCATTCGGCAACATACCGATGCCTGGAACGGGACGCATTGTCGGGTACGGGTCCGACACATCCTGAGGCCGAAAAGACGGACGGTCAGAGATCCTTCGGGGCGCGCTCGAGGATCGTCGCGACGTTTTCGGGGAGTTCGGTTTTCACACCGAGCCGTGCAAGTTTTTTCCCCGCACGCAGGACGAGCTTGTCCTTCGTGACTAGACCTAGTGCGCGGGTTGCGGCCGCAAGTTCCAGAAACTTCTGGTCGAGGGGATCGCGGCAGAAAATGCGCTTTTCGACGAGCTTCCGGCCTGCTTCTTCGACAAGTACTTCGGGTACGGGCAAAGCCCTTCGGCACCAGGCTTCAAGGAGCGCGCTCACCGCGTCGAATTCCAGCCCGAACCGGGGACGGTCGAGCACTTCGGCCCACTCCCGAAGGGATGCGCGGTCGCGAACGGGAACAAGGCTTCCGGAGTCGATCGCCGCACGCAGTTTGACCGAACGGGGATCCTCCCAGTAGTAAAGATCGAGCAGCACGTTCGTATCGACGACGAGGGCCGCACCACGGGTACGACGGAAAAAGTCGTCGAACGCTTCCCCGGTATTGACCGTGTCGAGCGAATCGGTCGGGGGAATCGGGTCAAGGGCGAACAGTCGGGCGAGGTGAGCCTCGCGCGCTTCGGAAAGCGGCATTGTGGGAAGGGAAAGAGAAACGAAAGGTCGTCATCCTAACACGGACCGTTTACCGTTGAGTTTCGTTTCCAGTACGCGCGAGTTACCTGCAAAAGTGCAAACCCGCGTAACCACCGACCCATAACGCTTGAAATCTCTGATATTTTTAGAGTCCCGACTCTTCGAGAGTTCCGCTTCGGGGTCTCGCGGAGGCTTTCCCGGTCCGCCCTTCGGACGGCGCGGACGTCAACTTATTAAACTGAATGGACTTTTTGTTTGATCCGGCGCTCTGGGCCGGTCTCCTCACCCTCGTCGTGCTCGAGGTCGTCCTTGGCATCGACAATCTCGTTTTCGTCGCGATTCTCGCGAAAAAACTTCCCGCAAGCCAACAGAATCGAGCTGTCTACACCGGGCTCACGATGGCGCTTGTCATGCGCATCGGCCTTCTCTCGATCATGTCCTGGCTCGTGAGCCTCACGAATCCGCTTTTCAGCGTGTTCGACCATCCCTTCTCCGCGCGCGACCTCATTCTCATTGCGGGTGGCGTGTTCCTTCTCTTCAAGGCGACGATGGAGCTCCACGAGCGCCTCGAAGCGCGTCCTCACGCGGAAAATTCCGGTTCGGCCCGCGCGGGCTTCTGGATGGTGATCGCGCAGATTCTGCTTCTGGACGCGGTCTTCTCGCTTGACTCCATCATCACGGCGGTCGGCATGGTCGACGAACTCGCCATCATGGTGACGGCCGTGATCGTGGCCATGATCATCATGATTGCCGCGAGCCGTCCGCTCACGCAGTTCGTCAACAAGCACCCGACGGTCGTGGTGCTCTGCCTGTCGTTCCTTCTCATGATCGGCTTCAGCCTCGTGGCCGAAGGCCTCGGTTTCCACATCCCGAAGGGCTACCTCTATGCGGCGATCGGCTTCTCGATCATGATCGAAGCCTTCAACCAGGTCGCGAACCGCAATTCGACGAAGCACCTGATGCGGGTGCCTTTCCGCGAGCGCACGACTCACGCGATCGTTCGCCTCATGAGTTCGAGCAAGGATGAGGAAGCGCCCACGATGGCCGAACAAATGGCCCCGCAGACGCACTCCTTCGGCGACGACGAACGGCATATGGTCGAGGGCGTGCTGACGCTTGCCGACCGCTCGATCAAGACGATCATGACGCCGCGCTCCGACATTGCCTGGCTCAACCTGCGCAAGCCCATGGACGAGCTTGCCGAGCAGATCCGCACGATGCCTCACGGCGCCTTCCCGGTGTGCGACGGCTCGCTGGAGAGCGTCGTCGGCTACGTCAAAGCCAAGCACATGATCCGCGAAGAGATGACGACCGAGAAGCTGCGCGCGATCGCCGAGACGCGTCCCGTCATCACGGTGCCCGAAACGATCACGGTGATCCGCCTGATGCGCGAGATCAAGAAAACGCGCGCGCCGCTCGTGCTCGTTGCGGACGAATTCGGTGTGATCCAGGGTCTGGCAACCTCGCACGACATTCTCGAGGCGATTGCCGGGGACTTCCCCGACGAAGGCGACCGCGCTGCGATGGTCGCGTCGGGCGAAAACGTCTGGATCGCCGACGGCACGACCGACCTCATGACGGTCGAGCAGACCGTGGACGTGACGGGCCTTGTCGACCATGAAGGCGATTACGTGACGGTGGCGGGCCTCCTTTTGGAGCACTTCGGCTGCATGCCGAAGACGGGCGACACGATCGTCATCCGAGGGCTCGTTTTCGAAGTGTTGCAACTCGAACGTAACCGCATCGCCTCGGTGCGCATCACGAAACCTCTGCCCGCGAACGAACCCGCCGAGTAAGCAGCCGACGGCAAGACGAGCGAGAGGCGTTTTCGGACTTTTGGAGGCGCCCCGCTCGAAAAAGAAACACCCCGAGCGTCCTTGACGGGACTTCGGGGTGTTCGTTTTTGGCATTGAGGGGTGTCGCGACGGAAACGCCCCTCAACGTTTTTTCTCAGTGCTTCAACGTTCGAGGATCGGGCGAACGGCTTCAAGTTCGCCGAGGAGTTCCTCTTTCGTGCGTTCGAGCCGAACGCGCGAGTCGTCGTCAAGGCCGATCCCCTGGATGATCTCGTAGTCGCCTCCGCGGCACACGCACGGGAAGCCGAAAACAAGCCCTTCGGGAATGCCGTAGGAGC
>OGIA01000570.1_pt1 | contig 39293 bp, 60 predicted proteins | sample 1571671 | NCBI WGS metagenome assembly OGIA01 (sample SAMEA2582027, study PRJEB24529) | metagenome | biome: Human gut stool | place: China | collected 2011
AAATCATGCAGGAACTGGAAAAGACGACAGATGCCGCAGACCATGTCGGTAAAGTTCTCAAAAACATCATTGTAAAATATGCCTGAAAAAAGACATAGAATATGGATTTACTCATTACCATTATTGTATTGGCATTACTTTTCGACTATATCAATGGCTTTCATGATGCAGCCAATGCAATAGCTACCATTGTATCTACCAAAGTGTTGACTCCGCTTCAAGCTGTAATTTGGTCAACTTGTTTCAATTTTATGGCATTTTTTATAGCCAAATACCTCATCGGTGATTTCGGCATTGCCAATACCGTATCGAAAACAGTTCATGAACAATACATCACTTTACCTATAATTTTATCAGGAGTAATAGCTGCTGTTATTTGGAATTTGTGGACCTGGTGGAGAGGAATTCCCTCTTCTTCATCTCATACACTTATAGGTGGATTTGCAGGAGCCGCAATTACAGCTTATGGATTCCGTGCCATTCAAAGTATAGTCATACTAAAAATCGTACTTTTTATCTTCTTAGCTCCTATTATAGGTATGCTTGTAGCCTTCATATTCACTCTGATAGTGCTTAACTTATGTCGAAAGGCCCATCCTCACACAGCAGAAAAATGGTTTAAGAGATTACAACTATTTTCTTCAGCCTTATTTAGTATTGGACATGGGTTAAACGATTCCCAAAAAGTAATGGGCATTATTGCAGCCGCACTGATAGCAGCTCACTCACAAGGTATCGGTATGGGGGTGAATAACATAGCAGATTTACCAAACTGGGTAGCTTTTTCGTGTTTTACTGCAATCTCATTAGGAACTATGTCGGGAGGATGGAAGATAGTACGTACAATGGGAAATCGAATTACCAAAGTTACCCCTTTAGAAGGTGTCATTGCTGAGACTGCGGGTGCATTCACTCTTTATCTCACAGAATACCTAAAGATTCCGGTAAGTACTACCCATACCATATCAGGAGCCATTATAGGAGTAGGTGCTACCCGTCGTTTATCAGCTGTTCGTTGGGGAATTACCAAAAGCTTAATGACGGCTTGGACCCTTACGATTCCAATAAGTGCGATACTCGCTGCAACTATTTATAGTCTTATATTATTAATAACTTGATCTTACTGAAACATCAACACTCAATTCTACGGGGGATAAAACAAAATGAGAATGAAGGGAAATAGCCTTAAACCCGTTGTTGGTTATCAGTCAGCATGTTACAAGCATGGAAGCCAACAAATGAGAAAAAACATAATGTGCACGAATCGAACGCACATCGAACAATGAGGCATACAAAAAGAACACAAGCAGCGGCGTTTATTTGGCGCGTGCTGCTTTTATTTTGTCCAGATGGTAAATATATCATCCAGCAAAAGAAACGGCTAAAATAAGCCTTAAAAACGACTCTTTTGTTTTAAGCGGTAAACAATACTCCTATTTTCGATTTTATTTTATTAAATTATCCAGTATAATGCTTATTTTGTATATTTGCAGCGGAAAACCAATATAAAAAGCCATGACAAAAGTAATACACGTTCACCTGATCTTCGAAAAACAAGATCATTACTTCGGTTCTATAGAGAAAGTATATAAAGAACTGGATGATAATACTTTAGGAGTAAAGAAAAGCTATCTGTACAAAATGCTGGATACAGAACAAAGCAGAATGGTAACAAAGAGGGCTATTATTACCCGATCTGTGCTTAAATAGCTTCTTTTAAACGTATATTAAAGCCGCTTTCAGGAGATTCGAGAAAGCGGCTTTTTTTATGCTTTTATCTGTTAAAATTCTGTTAAAATAACAGTTAATCCCAATAACAGACCCACAACAGACCCACAAAAAGAAAAACAAAATGTTCTTAACAGACCCACAACAGACCCACTTTTATTGTATTTTTTAGTGTTGAGTTTCGGGGTTTAATAGTTAAAATACCGTTAAAATAAGGCTTTATTGCTTTGAGTTACACCCTTTATTCTATTAATGTAATATTGTATTTATAAATTAACTCATTGATAATTAGTAATTTATTGCGTATTTATGCTGAAAATGTGTTGCTTATTTGTTATATTTGCACAAAATGATTTGAAAATGATAAAGAAATTGATTCAATATATTAATAAGCTGATAACTCAAAAAAGAGAGAAAAAGCTTAAAGAAAAAGAGGAACTTATGCTGTTTGAAAGTTATTTAAACAAATTACAGCAAGATGCCGACAACTGTACAAATACTGGCGATAATGCCTAGTATAATTCCAATACGCTCTAATCTTTTTCTTTTGTGTTCTCCCATATATCCACCTGATTTATATTTAAGAACTCCTTTTTCTGTTATCTCCAATATATCAGCATGTGATTCTATTAGTTTTTCAGAAATTAAAAAATCAACAACCTTAGACCATCCTTCAGGAGAATTACTTGCATACATAATATCTTTAGGTAATATCTTTTTGTTATAAAACAAATTCAGTATGCTATCTATTTTGTAGAGTTCTATCCATTTATTGCCATATAAAATCGTTTTATATATATCATTTATGTCCATAGAAAGATATTTAATACTTCTTTTTATTCTACTCTTATAACTCCGATGACAAGAGCCACATGATAGATGTGGTCTATTGCCAGTTCAAAAGGTTCATAATCTTTGTTTTCTGATACGATGGTAACATGATCTTTATCTGTTCCCGGCTTAATTCGCTTGATAAGCGGTCCCTGATCAGTATCAAGCACATACACTTTGTTCCACTGGAAGAATATGTCTTGAAGATTTAAACGCTTGCAGGCTACAATGTCGCCACTGTTATATCGAGGATACATACTGCTTCCTTTTACTCCTATTAGGAAATCAGCACCTTTAAAACTGGGTATGATAAATCTTTCGCATTCGTATTCCATTATCTGCTGATCTTCAGTGAAAGCTCCGGCCATAGCATTAATAGGAATTAGTGGTATTCCTTCTTTTGAGTCAGTATGATGAGCAACAGGCAATTCTTTAATATCTTCTTTTTTTGCATTCAAAATCATTTCACCTTCTCCTGTTAGTAGCCAAGATGGAGATACTTGTGGAAATCTGGCGATAAATCTCGCCATTACATCTTCTGTAATACTTGATTTACTTTCTAGTGTACCCCTTGAAACACCTATTTGGGAATAAAATTCTCTTTTGCTTATGCCTAAACTTTCGGCAAAAGACAAAATCCTTTGTTTTATCGGCGAAATATTTTGCTTTTCTTCTTGCATATGGCGAAATCTTTTGTATATTTGCAAAGCGTTTAGAAAAATAAAGATGGGCGCAAAGATAATAAATATATCATTTCACCCAAGTTAAAGTGTTGATATTAACTACTTAAATATAAAAAATATGGCAGAAATCTTAATGAAACGCGGTGATCGCCGTGAGTTAGCCGCAAAATTAAAAGTAAGTCACGTGACAATTATCAGTGCATTGAAGTTTCGTACTCATAGCAAAGTTTCGAATATGATTCGTAAAGCAGCCTTGGAAATGGGCGGAGTTCTACTAGGCGCAAAGAGCACTAAGGAAATCAGTTATAACGATAAAAGAGAGCAAGCATGAAAACGTATTCCACTAATATGTACTGTCAGCGTCTGGCCAATTATTTGGTGGCTTATGCCAAACCGTTCAGCTATGACGGATTTACGATTGAGTTTACCGCTTCGCAGAAATTTGTAGACGATATGCAGAACCTTGACAAGGTACTGTCTAAGATTAAGTTTGTTGTTAAATAACTTAATACTAACAATTTAATTTTTTTGATTATGAAAAAGAATCGAAAGAAATACGCCACAAAGATGGTAGAAAAGAGATACACACAAAGATACAACAGCAAGAAAATGAGCCGGAAGAATTTGATATTTTTCTTTTTAAAAATAGCTCACGATTTACCTCCCGGCTCTGTAACTTACTTTGCTGAAGTGCGTTTACTCTCCAAAATCAGGACGACGTACAGATAACCTTACTTTTAGCGGTTCATCATTTTTGCACTTCATTACTACCCTATCTTCTGCTTCATTCATCAACTGCTCACACTCATTATGTCCGCAACTGTATGGAACGAAGGATTCTCCTTTAATGACAAATGTAGGATGCGAACCGCATACAGGACAAGTAATCTTGTCATACTCCTGTCTAAGGAGTTCATAAAAATTATTTTTCATAACTATAAATGATTGATTAGTACGCTACAAATGTAGCAAAAACCGTCCGGTCTGTGAAGATCGGGCGGACTTTAAAACCCAAAAGATTATGAAAACGAAGCACATACTTATAGCAATACTTGCCCTGGCAGTGGCAAATACCTTAACAGACGGATTGGTAAATGTAGCCGGCATTACATTCCTGTCTTTGTCCTTAATTCCGGTTGCAATAAGATTAGACAGAAAGAAATAATGACTCTACACGCAGCAGCGGGACCTGCCGTTCTCAGGATAACGTAATTAGCCATATAGTGATGAATTTGGTGATCGTAGGTATATAAGGTAAAAAGAGCAGGAGGCCGCGTTTCGGGTTCGAATCCCGAAGCTGCACTAACAATAATCATAATAAGCAATGGCAGTAATCTATAACGATAAGGTTTGCGTGTTGGCTAATGAATTAATAAGATTCGATGCAAAGCGTAATATCGGTAGCGATAAAGGCTTTATCGGAAGATCTAATTTTGATAACATGCGTTCTAACGGACAAGTTATCATCGCCCGTCGCAGTACGCCGGGGAATTCTGCCTTAGTAGAATTTGATACCATGCGTCCAGATATGAAGAGAAAGTACATAGAAATATACGGTGATCCTTATGCGGAACTTGCCAAACGCGGACAGAAGAGCGATCTGGAAGAAGAAATCCGATATAACAACAGTGCATACAACTATTTTCAAACCTACGTATACGGCGATAACAATCGTCTGCCGCAGGCAAAGGTAAATGAATATACACTGTCGGTAAACGTGATGGAAGCTCTTCTTCGATTGCGAGACCGCCAGAAGCAAAGCGCCATCGGTGGTAACACGCGTATTAACGTATGGGAACGCCTGGGTGTTCAGTGTACAGAACTTCTTGAAGTCAAAGATCCGAAGGGAAAGCCTTTGTTCCCACACAATCTTCCTGCATCGTGGAAGTCGCTGAAGCGCAAATGCGAGGCATACGACGCAGCACGCCAGCAGGGAGCTGAACAAGGATATCTCAGCGTGATTCATAAGAATTACGGTAATGATGCTGCTTCGAAACTGAAAGAAGGTAACGAGCGTTCAGAACTTGCCGAATCTTTGATACGTCAGTTCCTTGGGCTTCACATGAACTGGAACAATGTTCAGATCATGGAAGAATACAACAAGGCAGCTGCTCAGTTTGGGCTGGAAGAAATCAAGTCGCCTGCTACCATCGGAGCATACCGTCGCAAATACGATGTGGTGACCAAGACACGCCGTCGCGGTATAGGAGAATGGAACAGCAACCTGAAAAAACAGGTACGCCGTACAGCTCCGCTCACTGCAATGACGTACTGGGTGTTCGATGGCTGGGATGTAGAACTTCTATATCAGCGTGAAGAAGTAAAGCGCGTTCGCAAAGGGGGAACAGTTAAGGAAGAACGGCGCATTACTTACCATAATCGCAAGACGCTGGTAGTGGTTCTCGATGCCTGCTGCAAATACCCTATAGGATACGCCATCGGAGATAACGAATGTGACGCTCTGATTAAGGAGGCTCTGACAAATGCCGTGAAGCATGCTAAGGAACTGTTCGGACAGCGCTATATGCCGGTACAGATGCAGTGTGATAATTATCACAAGAAATCGTTGTTCCCGTTCTATGAAGAAATGACCAAGTATCTTACACCTGCCGAAGTCAAGAACGCACAGGCTAAGATTGTGGAGCCCTACTTTAAATATCTTATCCTGGAATACTTTCAGAAGTTCCCTTCATTCTCAGGCTTTGGTATAACGTCAGATAAGGCAATACAGCCGAATACCACATGGCTGAATGAGCACCGCAAGTTCATCCCAACAGAAGCTGAAGCTATTAAGCGGATTCATGAGGTAATGCAGATGGAGCGGGCCAAGAAGATAGATGCTTATATGCAGGCGTGGAGCAAGACGCCCGAGGATCGGAAGATTTCTTTTCCTGACGAACAGTATCTGCTGCTCATGGGACAAACAAGCGGACGCACAAACAAGCTGGAGTCACGGGGAATTATTATGGAGCGTAATGGCATGCAGTATTTCTATGACAGCCTGGAACGCTCGCTGCTGAATCATCTGGGTACAAGTTGGGTGGTGCGATATGATCCTGACGATACCAGCCATGTGCTGATAACCAATGCCGGAAAGAAAGGCACAAAGGATGAAGGCAAGGAACTGGGTACACTCCGATATCTGCTGGCTGAAAAAGAAGCTGTACCGATGGCTCTTGTAGACCAGAAGCCGGAACACTTCGAACAGCGCAAGCGCATTAAGGAGTTCAACGAAGATCTGAAACGGGAAATCGTGGAAACTGCCGAGCATGATGTCGATGTGATACGTGAGAATGTATACAGCAGTGCCCTTCCAGGACACAACATTCTGGAACGTCTGCTGATAACGGACAGCCGGGGACAACACAAGGATAACCGAAACGAACTGAAGCTGCACGCTGAGGATGCCGAATACGAAGAAGACATACCTGCATACACACCGCGTCCTGTATATCCCGACGATGAAGACGACTTTGAGTTTGATCCTACTCAGGCAGGTTTTTCAAGATAATTTAAAAACGATTTAATAATACATTAAAAAGATATTGAACTATGGAAGCTAACAAATTAAGAGATTACATCGAAACATTGATTCAACGCGGTTCTTCGGCCGCAGAACTGGCACGCAAGTGCGATATATCTTCAGCCTCTCTCTCTCAGTTTCGTGCAGGGAAATACGGAGCCAAGGAAGACTCACTGGCGGAAAAGATAGCGGTTGGTCTTAACTACTATGACAATACCTGGAAAATTGTAGAAACCGTGTCTTCATACAAGCAGGTGAAGCTGTATCTTATGGCGGCAAAGAAGAATCACCGATGGTTCTGTATCAGCAGCCGCAGCGGTAGCGGTAAGACACATTCTCTTATTGACCTGTATAACACCTGTCCTGACAACTCTATTATTTATCTGAAGTGCTGGAAGTGGACGGCGAAGAAATTCCTTCAGAAACTTGGCCGATGTCTGGGTATTACCTTCAGCAGATATACTGACACCGACGATATGCTACAGCAGATAACATCCTGCATCAACCGTATGGCAGATCGTTATCCGGTACTGGTTCTTGACGACGCAGGAAAGCTTTCTAATAGTGCTATGGCTTGCCTTATTCCGCTGTACGATGATACTAAGTATCGCATGGGATGTGTACTTGCCGGAACGGAAACACTTCGCCGTACAATCAAGCGCAATGTAGGACGTGTAGACGGATTCGACGAAATAGACGGACGTGTGGTGCGTAACTACATTACACTGCTAGGAGCAACGAAGAAGGACGTGCGTGCCATCTGTGCGGCAAACGGAGTGACTGATCCGGATGAACAGGATGAAATCTGGGGAAAGCTTGACAAAGTAGAAAAACTGCCTACGGAAGATTCTCGGAAATCTGCATGGTTTGTCGACGACCTGAGAGAACTGGAAGGTATGATTATGGATAAGGTAATTCGTAGACAAGTACAGAATGGAGAAATACAGCTATGAGAAACTGGAGTATCAAAAATATAGAAGACCGCCAGTACGACTTTGTGCCGTTTACTTCACGTTTTGCCGACCTGTTCGGGCGGACGGAAGCTACAGGCAACTGGATAGTGTACGGAAAGTCCGGGCAGGGTAAGTCTTCGTTCTGCCTCCAGCTTGCCAAGGAGTTCGACGAACTGGGGAAACGGGTACTGTTCGTTTCCCTGGAAATGGGCGACAGTTACGACTTTCAGCAGTCACTTGCCAAGGCGGGCATACGATCTGAATGTAACAAAATCAAAGTCACTGACGAATGCAATCCGGATGATCTTGCAGACGACCTGAGCAAGCAGCGTAGCCCTGATGTAATAATTGTCGACTCGCTACAATACTTCATCGACTTGTATCGTGTTCGGGCGGCCGATTTTATCAATCTCCGCAAGCGGTTCCCGAAGAAGGTGTTTATCTACATCTCTCACATGAAGGGCAACGATGTAGACGGCGATGTGGCTTACGACTTGAAGAAGGATTCGTTCAAGCGTATTCACATTGAGCACTTCAAGGCGACTTATGTTGGCAGAGGCAATGGAGGACCTAAAGGCTTCTTCGTGATATGGAACAAAGGCTACCGGCAGTTCTGGCTGGAAAATGGATTAAAAAAGGAAACAAATGAAAACAACGAAAAAGATGATACCGAAATGGATGATTAAACGGCTGCATGTGATATATGCACGTTATGGATTGTCGGAAGAACAGTACAGGGCGCTTATCCTGGAACTTACAGACGGGCGGACCGATACGACCAAGGAACTGACTTATGCGGAGTCGCAATACCTGGCCGGATATATTACCGGCGCAAATGCTACAATCAGACCTTTGGCTGAACGGATGGTGGAAAAGTCATTGAAGTCGCAGCGAAGTGCAGTTCTGAAGCGCCTGCAGCGTATTGGAGTAGAAACTACGAACTGGGATAATGTGAATGCTTTCTTGAAAAGTCCTAGAATTGCAGGAAAACCTCTATATGAGCTTGACAGCGATGAACTGTCAGCTTTGATACCGAAACTTGAATCAATCCTTAAAAAGCAGAGAAATGAGAACGAAAACGAAAATAAGAGGGTATGACGTAAATGACGAACGTATAGCACGCATCGAATATATTCTGTCGGAACTTCCTAAAATCGACAAAAGAATCGATGCGATTAACTCAACGCTGTATGCTGGCGGACTTACCGGTGATGAATTTATACGGCTTATTCAAGAAAGAAGTGCACTGGTGAAGAAATATCACGACTTGGAACGGGAAGCTGCTGAGAAATATCGGATAGTTGACCAGAAGGACCGTGGGGAGATGAACATTATAAGCAACAATATAGAATGACATGAGGAAGAAATACAGAGTGTGGCGTGTGGTGATCAACGTACTGGGATACCATCTGGCGGTCAGGTGCCGCCACGATACGGATGAATTGAACGAAGTACGTGAATATTACATGAAGATTTATCGAAACAGAGGCCCTATCAGGCTTTATTATACAGAATTTACTAACCTTTAAAAACTTGTAATTATGATTGATTTGAAGAATTTGAGTCCGGAACAGAGAGCAGAACTGAAAGCACTCATTGAAGCAGAAGATAAGGCTGAAAAGGCCCGTGTGCAGAACGAACGTGAGGCGTACAAGAGTCTGGTAGACCAGACAGTAGAAAACGCTGTAAAGAAGCTGACTAAGCTGTCTTGCGAGATGGAACGCGTCAAACAGGAGATATTTGCTGAGTTCTCTACGCTTATCAAGACGAAAAATGAGCTTTTCAAAACAAAGATCAATCGTCAGAGTGACACGTTTACCACTACCGACGGCCGAATGTCAATTACTCTCGGTAACCGTCTTAATGAAGGATGGGATGACACTGTGGAAGCCGGCATCGAGAAGGTGAAAGAATATCTGCAGACGCTGGCTAAGGATGACAACTCCGCAGAGCTTGTTCAGGTGGTAATGGGATTGCTTTCCAAAGACCGCAAGGGAGCGCTGAAGGCTAATAAGGTGCTGGAATTGGAAAAACTTACTGCTACCATCCAGGATGAAAAATATATCGACGGAATCAATATCATCAAGGCTGCATACCGCCCGGTACCGACCTGTCAGTTTATCCAGGTAGATCTGAAGGATGAAGAAGGTAAGACACGTAAATTGCCGTTATCGTTGTCTGCAATGTGATGATTAGACACTACTGTGACGAGTGCGTGAATTTTCGGCCGGGGAATCCCGAAAAGAAACTTTGCGCACTTGGTAAAATTCTTTCTTTTAAGGCCCCCAAAGACATGACTGATATCTCATTCAGAAACTGGGGGCATTACAAAGAAGACTGTAAGGACTTTAAAAAAGAGAAAGATGATTAACGACATGAAGCCCGGGGAAGTCCGGAAAATGCCTGACGGAACCCTCATAGAATTTGTTCACATTGAAAATATTGCCAGCCTAGACAATCCATGTTACGGATGTGCATATGAATTCACTGATTGTGCTGCCAATCTTGTTCATCTTGGAGGATGTGATGGCCTCGATAGAGATGACGGTTTGTTTGGCATATTCCTTATCAAGAAAGAACATGAGTGAGCAACAAAATCTTTTTAAGCCTCGCAGGGTGGCGGCCAAGATACATTACAGCATGATTAATCAATTTATGTTTGTTTGGGTAAAATGGAACCATCCTTGCGACTTGAATGTACAGCATTCACGTGATCGAGAGTGGCTCGGCGTCTGTTTCAACGTAGAAAACAACGACACAATAGATATGATGACTGAGCTGCAGCGCAGTTTAAACATTCAAATTTTGGACTTATGAAATCAAAGAGATTAAAAAGACTACCTTTTAATATTGAACTGGCTAAGAAAATTACAGATGGTGAAATAGAAGGTCAGATTACTACACGAGACGGGAGAAGTGCTAGAATTATTTGTTGGAATGCTAAGAACGACAACAGTATTATAGCCTTAATAAATGATGATGGAACAGAATGTATCGAATCATATCCTTCGGATGGTCTTATTTTTCTTCAAGGAGAAAGTAATATAGATTTATTTGTAGAAATACCAGATGATTGCCCCCGAAAAAAATCTTCAAAAATTGAGACAAAAGAAGAAATGTTAAGAAAAGCCGTTCATAACGAATATCTGTGCTACGGGAAATACGCTTGTGGTGAACGTGCATATTGCCGTTTCTGTGATGGGACAAACAGTGCTAACGATTGTGTTGATTCCTGCTTTGCAGAAGAATTCAGTTTGGGGTTTATGGCTGGATGGGATGCCTGCTTAAAACATCTTGGAGATATTCCATGGGATAAAGCGATAGATGAAATCGTAGAAAGCGTAAAAGGAAACAAATGATTTTTGAATAAGATGATAAAGTTACTTTATATTGATCTGTTTTGCGGTGCTGGGGGAACCAGCACCGGAATAGAAAAAGCTCTCTATGCAGGAAAACAATGTGCCAAGGTAATTGCCTGTGTTAATCATGATCCAAATGCTATTTCCAGTCATGCGGCTAATCACCCAGAGGCTTTGCACTTCACCGAAGATATCAGGACGCTGGAACTTTCTCCACTCTTGGCCCACGTAAAACGAATGAAGAATATTTATCCGGATGCGCTGGTGGTATTATGGGCTTCACTTGAATGTACCAATTTCTCAAAAGCCAAAGGCGGTCAGCCGAGGGATGCGGACAGCCGGACGTTGGCAGAACATCTTTTCCGATACATCGAGTTTATTGATCCGGACTACATTCAGATTGAAAATGTCGAAGAGTTTATGTCATGGGGAGATATGGATGAAAAAGGACACCCCATCAGCAAGGATAAAGGCCGATGCTATGAGAGATGGAAGCGGAACGTGAAACGCTATGGCTATGATTTTGATTGGCGAGTTCTTAACGCGGCTGACTACGGGGCATATACTACCCGTAAGCGGTTTTTCGGGATTTTTGCCAAACGCGGTCTTCCGATTGTATTTCCTGAACCTACTCACTGCAAGGATGGTAAGTCTGATATGTTTGGGAAAATGGAGAAATGGAAGCCGGTTAAGGAGGTCTTAGATTTCTCCGATGAAGGAGAAAGCATATTTGGCCGTAAGAAACCGCTTGCTGAAAAAACACTGGAACGTATCTATGCAGGGTTAATTAAATTTGTGGCAGGCGGAAAGGATGCATTTTTGGTAAAGTATAATTCCATGAGTCAATCGGGCAAATATCAGGCACCAGGTATAGATGAACCTTGTCCTGTGATTGCGACACAAGCGAGACTGGCACTTGCCAAGGTTAATTTTCTCTCCAAGCAATACAGCGGCCATCCTGACGGCAAAAATATATCTGTTGAGGTACCGGCCGGTACAATTACCTGTAAGGACCATCATGCATTTGTGTCGGCTTATTACGGGAATGGTAATAATCACTCTGTAGATCATCCAGCTCCGACTGTTACAACGAAAGACCGACTGGCTTTGATTAATTCTGTATTTATTGACAAGCAGTATGGTACAGGGAAACCGGCATCTATTGAACAGCCGGTTGGTACAGTAACGACAGTGCCAAAGTTTAATATGATATGCTGCAACCGGAAATGGCATTACCTGATGAATCCTCAGTTTGCCAGCGCGGGAGGCTCGGTAAATAATCCTTGTTTCACACTGATAGCAAGAATGGACAAAATGCCGCCTTACCTGGTAAAGGCTGAAGAAGGGACGGGAATACAAATTACACCTGAAGACAGTCCGATGACTATTAAGATTAAAGAGTTTATGGTTCTTTACAGTATCATTGACATCAAGATGCGTATGCTCCGTATCTCAGAACTGAAAAAGATAATGGGATTCCCTGAAGACTATGTTCTCATAGGAACCCAATCTGACCAGAAGAAATACATAGGTAACGCTGTTGAGGTGAATATGGCCCGTGTGCTTTGTGAGGCCATTTACAAAGAAATTGTTAGGAAACAATATGTTGCTTAATAAATGAATCCTCGGCAAGCCATTTGGTTGCCGGGGATTTGTTATATATTCTTATCCGATTGTAACAATACTGGTAACTACTGCTACTAATGTATCTCTAATTTGGTTAATTCCTGACAATTACGTATTTTTGTAAAAACAAATGCAGCAGCCAACTTGCATAAACCTAAAAATTAAAAATTATGGGACGCAGTAGCCAACTTATCGCAGAACGTAATCGCCGGATCGCAGAAAGCTATTTTGAGTTAGAACCGGTTCTTCGTAATTATTCAGATGTCGTGAAGGCCCTTTCAAAGGCATTCTTTCTTTCGGAATATCGTATACAGGCTATTATCCGGGAACTGGTAAAATCCGGAGAATTCAAGCCGTCAGGTGAAGCGAAGAAGCATGTCCGTAAGCGCATATCACCACAGCATATTCAACTCAGCCTGCAGCTTTCATTTTGATATGGAAGGTGTAATGCGTATCCTTACAGGCTGTTGTACCTTTTGCTCGTCGAGACTGATATATTCTGAAACTGATACTGTATAAGTCGATTCGTACACTTTAATACCGTGATTGCCGGTGTAGAATCGACTTGCAGTACGTATAAGTTCGCCTTCTTCCGTAATTCTTCTTCCTTGCAGCAGCACATGAAGGCGCTTACGCAGATCATCTCTTTCCTTTATTTTGTCTACTGTGCCGCTACGATAGTGGGTATCATCATAACAGTCTATAATCAATCTTACTCTTACAGTGCATGTTCCTAACTGGTCTTTTCCTCTAATGTTGCTCCAGGCGGTTTCCGGAGCATCTATAAGCACAGCAGGAAAAGTAAGCGGATAGCTTTCTCTGCTGGTTTCATCAATCATTTCAAGCTGGCCGTAATCTTCGTCTACAGTTTTCATTTCCGGGAGTGATGAACCTACCAGATTAACGAGTTGCATTAAAATATGTTCCATAGTTTTTTATAAATAGTTGCATTTCTTTTTCAATAATCTTTCTTATTTCTTTTTCCATATTTGCGTCAGGTCCCATGAAACGGCGACGCGGCATACGGATAGCAGAACCTTGACGTTTAAGAGCCATGTTTCGCCAGAATATTGCTTCTCGCGTAAGCGCTTCGTTTCCTTTAGTCTTTCTGATGCCGCCTCTTTTCTTTGTCAAGCGTGATCCTTTGGCTAAAGCATATCGATACCAGAAGTATTTCTTCATTTTGGCGCTTACTGTTATGCTGCCTCCTTCATTATGGATCTGTGCGTATTCTACCTGATTTCGTATGTATACTTTCCCGGGTTCCGGTTTGAAATAGGTGGAGTCCCTCAGATGGTTGGTTCCGGAAAGAAGCGTCTTGTAAGTGGCCTGAGCACCTTTGAAGCTAAGTTTCCTTCGGTATGGCTCTTTCCATGTACTTCCGTTGAACGCACTGTCGGTAAAGCGCTTTTTTGTGAGTGAAACAGCCTTTGTTCCTACTTTTACCGGAAGTGTACGGGTGTATAGTCTGTGCAGGCCAGATACGGCGTTTTTAATCTGTTTTTCAATGTCTGGTGCTGGCATGTTATCTTTTTTTAGTTACAATTTTTTTTGCTGCTTCATCTGCCCCAGGATAAGCTTCCGTATAGTACGGATGAGAATCACTGAACAGCTTTCCGTCGTCTGCCGGATTGTTATCTAATCCTGGGACAGAAGTAACCGGTTCAAAATCTGCTATCGTATATTGAGTAGAAGGCTCGTCGGTAGCTTCAAGAGAACACTTGCAGTTCCATCGGTCACCAGGACGGTGACTAAGCCAGAACGGATGATTGACAGGCAAAGTCAGCTTTGCTCTCCAGTATTGCATGTGGGCAATATCCGGTTCAGGAGAAGTGGTAGGCATCCATCGCAGGTTAGGAAGCACATCCTGGTATGCTTCGAAATGCTTCCAGTCTGCAGCCTGATGTGCGCGGAGTACCGCAGTGTCGTATTCTGTGCGAAGCCAGTGGATGACATAATGATCTGTAATATTCTGTACGTCTTTCAACCACTGATCAAAGGGCTTCAGTTTTCCATCTTCTCCGATAAGTTGTGCGGCCAGATCATTTTGCATCCGGTGCGTGCGAAAAGCAGAAAAGACTTCATTGCTCGTACGAAGCTCCTCCAAAAACAGTTCATCTCTGGTAGGATAATCGGAAGCTGAAAGACCTTCAGCTGTTGCTTCGTTGAAAAGACGTAATGTCTCTTCAAAAGCATCACGCTGTATATTGTCGCGCACGTTCATTCCATCATATATTTCGCGCAACATTTTAGAAAGCGCTTCCTTGCTGAATTCTATTGTCTGCTCCAGTTCATTATGAAAACCTCCGCAAACACTGCATCGTTCTCCGTATACATTATCCATCAAAACGGCAAAGCCCCGTTTTTCTTTTTCGGGGCTACTCCGAAAAAATCGTGTACCCAGTTCCGAAAATCTTCACGCGCCCGTTCATACCATGCTTTTGACCGGTTATCCATGTTCATCCGGCGATTGGCTTTTCGTGCGGGTTCTGTATTAGTCCTGCTTTCAAGCTGGTTGGCCATTTCCTGTTGCAACTTCCGGTTAGCTTCTTCCTGTGCCTTGATTTCCGCTTTCTGCTGTTCGTAGTCTTCCGGCTTGTCAATGAGCAGCACATCGTAGATGTAATCGTCAGACACGGGCACGCCCATAGCCTTGACTTTCTGAATCACGTCTACCTGCTGGTTCGGGTTCAGTCCGCGGTTTTTCACGTACACAAATTCACCATCTTCCGTATTCACTCCCAGAGCGTTGAATATGTCCGTCATATTGTAGTTCAGCACATCCAGGATGAAGTCTCGGTCGTCGGCTTTCAGCATGTCTTCTTCTTCCTGGTGTACGGTTCCAAGTGCCTGAGTGCCGGTGCTCTTGGCATCGGTGGTCAGAGTGTTGCCTAGCACGCGGACAGACATCTCCGTATTGCAGGCATCTTTGAACCGTTCGTACAGATCTACCGTACCGCTTTTGTTGGCACTTTCAATCAGATTCAGGCTGCTTTCCTTTGGATGGATGTACACGGCGTTTGCTCCCTGACGGCGTGCGTCCTGAATCAGACGGCTGCGGGCTTCTTCATCGCCAGCATCGTAGGTGTATTCACGTATCGGCATACCGAATATCTCGCAGAACTGTTTCCAGTTACCGAAGTTGCTTCTCTTGTAGAGCACCATCGGAAGAAGTTCTGCCAGCATTCCCAGGTCGCGCGGGTTGTCTCCCACAAAAAGCATGTTTTCAAACGCATCTACTGGTATACCTTCTGTGTCGCTCTGATACTTCAGGATAACACGGCGTACAGGATCATAGTGCTTATACGGCACATGGTAATAGTTGATATATCCGTCGTCGCCGCGGTAGAACTGAAACAGGCTGTATCCCCAGAACTTTGACATCAGCACTTCTTTGACAAACTTGCGGAACCATGGAGAACGGATTTCCTTGTTCACGTTTTCATCCGGTTTTCCGTTACGCCGGAACTCGATAGGAATACGGCTTACACCGACTTTCCGCTTTTCGATAATACCTCCCAGGTGAAGGTCTAGCAATGCCGATTCGTACATGTCGTACAGGCGTGCGCGGTTGTAGAAGTCTATCGCTTTGGCTGCGTTCAGCGCACTGATGTATGAAGTCATGTCAAAGTAAAACAGTTCCGGCATCTGTAAGATAACGTCCGGTTCTACACGGGCATAAGGCCCCGAAGCATATACAGGTTTTATCTGAGTATATCCGCCTTCTGTTATGCGGCGTTTTTTCTTTGGTCTTGCCATAATTTAAAAGAGTTTTAAAAGTTGATTAAAAGTAGGGATTCCAAGACTCGTTACTGGCGATCTGCCAGGGGCTGTTTCCAGTCTGCGTTTCGGCAGGAAGTTCAGGAAGTCCTTCTATGTTGGCTTTAAAGTCGTGAACATCGCGCAGGAACTGCATTGCATCATCGTATCGTTCCTTTCGAATGTCTGACATCTTGTAAGGGTTGTGCTGGCAGAATATCTCATACACGGCAATGTCAAGACAGATTTTTAGAATGAGCACGTTTCGTTCTTCTCCTTGTGCGGAAAAAATGGCATCGCAGTCGTAGCGGCTGTTGAGCAAGCTGCGCACTGTAGCGATGGCGCGGTTTTCACACACTTCAATAACGGCACTGCTTCCGGATTCTTCGCGCAGCAGGCTGTCAAGAATGTCACGGTGTATCGTGGCATCGTAATCGGTAAGTTCTATAAAGTTGTTCATATTACCATCTGTAAGGGTTACTGTCTTTGAACTCGCTGTAGCCGATGGTTACACCGGGATCGAGTTCTTTTATTTTCTCATTGATTATATTGAAGCATCCTTCTATACAGTCGGGACCATCGGCGGGATAAGGCAGTGTAAGTTCGAACAGACTAAACTGTTCGCGCAGTTCTTTCATGTGCGGGTTATCCTTTTCTTCTTCGTTAAATACCCACATCCCGTTCCTGTCGATAGGTTCCAGGTTGGCTTCTATACGCGTGGCCTTATCCATCTTGCTGCGTCCGTCACCTTTTATGTATAGATTATCCTTGCGCTGCTCGTTCTGCTCACGTATCAGAGGTTTGAATACCTGCTCAAAGAAAGGATCTTGCAGGGTATTGTTTTCCTGGTAACAGTAGACGGTGCACTGACTGCCGATGTACTTACGGAGCTGGTAGAACCAGTCGATATACTCCGCATTGGTTACACGTCCAACAAAGCCTTTGATGATATAGTACGTACTGCGTATCTTTCCGCATGCCCAGACTGCTTTTGTCGAGCTGGCTTTGTTCTTGCTGTTGCTGTAGGCAGGATCACCGTATATTACAACGAATTTAAACTTCTTCAGCGAAGGAACTTTCCCGTAGGGCAGGTTGTGAAAGATATCGCCTTCCGTTACGGGGTTATTCATGTATTCGCCTTCAAAAGAAGCCTTGCTGATACTTTTGCGGATGCGCTCGATGGCTTCTTGTGTGTTCTTTTCGGGCCAGTTGCTTTTTCCGTTTTTGTCTACCAGATTCACTACATCCCAGTGATCTGCCATGCCACCGGCTCGTGCTACGCAGGTGTCTTTGGCGATGATATTTCCGCAGAAGATAACCAGTGTCTTTTCGGACACGGAACGCGTAGGGTAAAGAGCTTTTTCCCACCATTTCCATTTTTTATTAAGAGTGTCAGGGTTACGGCAGTCTACGTCGGTGTCGAAGTCATCTACCAGCAACACATCCGGACGAGCCGCGCCGTTACGGGTACCACGTGGAGCATTACCCGCACCCACGCCAGTAAACGCACATCCACACTTGCAGACAAACTCCGTGTCGGTCCACTGCCCTATGACAGGCTGCTCTCCGTAAAAAGCCTTGATTCTTCCGTTTGACTCAAAGTTTGCCTTATAAGGTCGCAAAAGTTTTTCAGCACTAGTTTCGGTAGCGCTTGCTAGGATAACATTCTTCTTTCTTCCGGTAAGTGCCAGATACATTACGCAGAACATTACGATAGTACTCTTTGCACTCTCACGGCTCCAGCTCAGTACTTCAAACCATTCGTCGTGCTCCAGTATGCGCTTGATGGCTTTAATCTGGAATTTTGCAAAAGGATATTTGGCGTACATTGGGAAGAAATACTGTATCCATTCCACGGGGTGAGCCTCCAGATACATTTTCTTCTTGGTTTTCTCCGCTTCCGTCATGTTTACTTCTACGGGAGTGGCACATTCAATGTCGCGGCGGTATTCTTCCCATTCCTTCAGCTTCTGTTTTTCTTCGTAGGTAGCCATATCACTTGATCTGTTCTTTCAGGAACACGTCCCACAGTTTTACATACTCTTTTGCCTTATCCAGATCTATGCGTCGAAGGAATTCGCCAAAACGCATTCCGACACTGATAATATCGCTGATGCCGACATCATTTTCCAGCTTCTTAATTGCTGTAGCCAATTTTGCCATTACATCCGCTTCTTTTGTATCTGGATGTCTTTTACCAGGATCTCTTGCAAGAATAGCGGAATTCATTTCGTCAAGTTGCTGATACATATTCTTCAAAGACTGTTCACGTGTGATGCTCATACCGGTTTTTAAGGCGTCCCATTTACCGGCCTTTGCCCAGCGACTGATAGTCTGACGCTGGGCGCCTACTTTTTGCGCAATTTCTTCGAATGTGTTATTCCCTATCATGTAAAGTTCTCGCGCCAGCATCTTTTTCTGTTCACTTTTAAGGTCTGCCATATTTCATATCAATTTATTACAGAACAAATTTCGGATTATAAGGTGAACCGGTAAAACTGCGTTTGCATCATGCCGTATTATCGTTGCACCGTGAAAATGCCGTTTCATCAGCTTATGTAGTTTCGCGAATTTTGCAACAGAGAAAATAACGAATATGAAAAAGGTTTTTGCAAATGAAATACCCGGGAACGGGACAGTTAGCGTATTGATGTACGGGAATGTAGGCAACGGCGAAAAGGTAGACAGCGAGCGTGTTGTCACGGAGCTTATGGAGTTGGCTGCTGCATACGGCAAAATAGACGTTCACATACATTCCAAGGGTGGCGATGTCTTTAGCGGCATTGCCATCTACAATGCGCTGCGTACTGTTAAGGCGGATATTACGATATATATTGACGGATTGGCGGCCAGTATCGCCGGCATTATTGCCTTATGCGGAAAACCGCTGTATATGAACAAATATGCACGTATCATGCTGCACCGTGTGTCTGGAGGAAGTTATGGCACTGCTGATGAATTGCGTAAGGCAGCAGACGTAGCAGAGGAACTTGAAAATGATCTGGCCAACATGATTGCAACACGATGCCGCATGAAGCCGGATGATGTCAGGGCTAAATATTTTGACGGACAGGAACACTGGATATCGGCTCAGGAAGCTTTGGCCATGGGAATGATTGACGGAATAATTGATACGGGAGAAAGCCTGTCGGAAAATGCTACTAACACAGAAGTATATAACTATTTTATGAACCGGCTCACTGAGCCACAAAAAACAAAAGATATGGATTTTATCAACGAATTGAAGAAGCGCCCTTCATTTGCTAACCTGGCAAACGAAGACGACATGCTGAGACACATTACCACTATGGAGAATCAGGCGGCTAAGGTACCGGCTCTGGAAGCTAAGATTACTGAACTTACTAACCAGATTGCTGAAAGTAAAAAAACAGCTCACCAGGCGTTCTTGAATCAGGCTGTCGCAGAAGGCAAGATTACCAAGGAACAGATGCCTACATTTTTGAACCTTATGATGGCTGACGAGGCAAATACCCGTAAGGCGATTGAAGAGATGCCAAAGAAAGGAACAGTACGCGTGGAAGATATTTTGCACACCGGTTCACCGGCAGCCGGAACAAAAGATCTGGAAAATATGAGCTGGGACGAGATTGACAAGGCAGAAAGACTGGCTGAACTGAAAGAACAGCATCCGGATCTTTTCAAAAAGAAGTTTAACGAAAAATTTGGTAAATAATCATGGCTATTCAAAAAGAACTTTGGCAGAACACGATCGTTGAAGGTCTGTTTGCCGATAACTCATTTATGAGCAAGGCGGTTAACGATGATATGTACGTTAATCAGGGAAAGAAGGTACACATTCCGAATGCAGGCGCGCCGAGTAAAGTAGAAATTGACCGTTCAACAATTCCGGCTACTGCCAAAAAGCGTACGGATGTAGATGTAGAATACACGCTGAACGAACTGACTTCAGATCCTATCTATATCCCTCATGCGGATACTGTAGAACTGAGCTACAGCAAACGTAACAGCGTAATCAGTCAGGACCGTGCTGAACTGATTGAAAAAGCTTCAGAACAGATGTTGTATAACTGGTCGCCTGATAGTGATCATTTTGTTCGCACAACAGGAACCAAAAAAGTGACTGCCTACACACCGTCTGCTACAGGCAACAGAAAGGCTCTGGTAAAAGCTGATGTGCTGTCACTTATGACCAAGTTCAATGCGGACAATATCCCTCAGAATGACCGTTATCTGCTGCTTGATGCATACATGTATGCACAGTTGCTTGACGATTTGACAGAAGGCGACCAGCGTGCGTTCTTTGCATCTGCAGATGCACAGAGAGGTATTCTGGGAAAGCTGTTCTCATTCAACGTAATGCAGCGTTCTCAGGTGCTCAGATACGCAACTGGAGGTACATTGGCAAAATGGAGCGCAGGAGGAAACACTGATGATAATGCTGCCGGTCTGGCATGGCATGTAAATTCTCTTTCACGCGCGATGGGAGAAGTCAAAATGTTCGACAGCATGGATAATCCTCTGTACTATGGTGACATCTATTCTTTCCTTGTTCGTGTTGGTGGTACTATTCGCCGTAACGACAAGAAAGGCGTATATGCGCTGGTACAGGATGCAGCTGAATAACAGGAGGACCGCTTATGGCATTACCTAAGATTTCGATTAAGTTTTTGAACGGCCAGCTGGGTACCGTCTCTGCGAGTCAGGACGGTCTGCTGGCGCTGGTGTGCGGCGGTACGGAAGTTTCTGAGACTTTCAAACTGAATACGGCATATACTATTCGACGGTTGCTTGCACTGACTGATTTGGGAGTGACAAAAGAGAATAATGCCGGACTGTACAAAATGGTACAGGAGTTTTATCAGGAAGCAGAGGAAGGAACTCCGGTAGTAATCTATGCAGTGGCCAAAACTACAAAAATGACAGATCTGTGCGATAAGGATAGCGGTGCGCTGCGTGGATTGCTTCAAAGCCAGAAAGGCGCTCTTCGCGGATTGATTATTGCACGTGATCCGGACGCTGAAGAAGTGGAAGCAACTGAAGGACTTGATCCGGATGTTTTTACCGCTTTGACGAAAGCACAGGCTTTGGCCGAATGGGCTACTACAGATTTATATGCCCCGATTTTTATTGCATTGGAAGGCAGGAGTTATAAAGATGCTTCTTCGCTGAAAGACTTGAAGGACGGTGAAGACAACCGCGTATGCATCGTTATCGGTGACACCGTGAAAGACAGCGATGGAGCCGCTATGGGACTTTTTGCCGGACGTGTGGCTATCTCTCCAGTACAGCGTAACATCGGACGTGTGCGCGACGGTTCTCTTTATCCGGATGTGATGTATCTGGGAAGCAATCCGGTAGAAGACAGCATGGACGATATTGCTGCCATTTACGACAAGGGATATATTACTCCGCGTACTTATGTAGGACGTTCCGGTTATTTCTTTACCGATGACCGCTTGTGTGTTAAGGATACTGACGATTATGCACATCTGGCTAATCGGCGTGTCATCGACAAGGCATACCGGATTGCATATAATACTATTCTTGACTTCTTGCTGGATGAAGTATATGTCAATCAGGACGGAACGATGCAGACCGGTGTTTTGAAAAGCTGGCAGTCTACTGTGGAAAGTGCTATTAATGCGCAGATGACGGCAAAAGGTGAATTAAGTGCAGATACGTCTGCAGGAGAAAGTGGGGCAACCTGCTATATTGATCCTACGCAGAATGTACTGGCCACCTCTACTATCAACATGACATTGAAGGTGCGTCCATACGGATATGCCCGTAACGTAGTGATGGAATTAGGATTCAGTGTACAGACTAATGCATAACGGTATGGCAGAAGTATTTAACAGTAAAGAGTATGAGTACAGTGACATTACGGCAATAGTAGCCGGTCGTCCTGTGACTAAATTTAGGGCTATTTCTTATGTGAAAAAACAGGAGAAAGAAGCCTTGTATGCAAAAGGGAACAAACCGCACAGTATCCAGCGCGGAAACAAGAGCTATGAGGGTTCTATCACTCTTTTGCAGAGTGAACTGGAAGCCCTGGAAATTGCAGCCGGTGGTGATGCTCTCGACGTTCAGACCGATATTCTGGTATCATACGGAAATCCTACTAAAGGTGACGTAATTGTTACTGATTTGATTAAGGGTTTTGAATTTACGGAAATCCCCAAAGGTATGAATCAGGGAGATAAGTTTTCGGAACATGAATTGCCCGGCATTGCGCTGGATATCATTAACGGATATGTATAATTAAAAACTGATTAAAATATGTTTAAATACACAGAAGAACAGCTTAAATCGTGGAAAGAGAAATGGGGTGAAAACAACGTATTTGAAGTCACTGTAGACGACAAATCTTGTGTACTTCACAAGCCTAAGCGCCAGGATTACTCTTATGCGATGATTGCAAGTAACGGAGGAAAAGATCCTATCAAACTGCAGGAAGCCATGCTGAACGTATGCTGGATTGATGGAGATACCGAAATCAAGACAGTCGATTCATATTTCTTCGCTGTATCGGCGCAGATTGAAAGCATGAGTGAAGTAAAACAGGCTGAGTTAAAAAAATTGTAGAGGACGCGGACGGGACTTTTCAGGCTAATTGGGTAGGATATTATAATACCATGTTACGGTATTACCTGCACATAGATCCTGATACGTTGACTGATGAAGAGTGGGCACAGACAATAGCGCAGCTGGCAGATATTCGAAAAAACGAAGCAAAAGCAAACAGGTAATATGAACATTCTCCAATTTCTGATAGACATCCGAAGCAAGGATAATGGTGTTATCGGTCAGGTAACACGCTTGCAGGAACGGCTGAATGCTGCCGATCGTTCAGCTGACCGCTTGTCGTCTACGATAGGCGGAAAGCTGAGAACGGCAATAATGTCCTTGCCTGGTGCGGATTTTTTTACAAATCCAATTGTGGCAATGACTGCAGGTATTGGAGTCGTTTCAAAGCTGGGAATGGATGCTGACCGTACAGCTGTATCGTTTGAGGTGATGTTAGGATCACAGCAGAAAGCGGCTGACATGCTGAACCAGATGAACCGATATGCGGCAGATTCTCCTTATTCACGTCTGGGAGTGCAGGAGGCTGCGCAGACTATGCTTGGTTTTGGAGTGGATCAGCAGAAGATAATCCCTTCACTGAAGATGCTCGGAGATATCGCTATGGGTAATTCTGAAAGATTCAAAGGCTTATCTTTGGTATTCTCTCAGGTGGCGGCTGCCGGAAAATTGCAGGGGCAGGATTTGTTGCAGCTGATCAGTAACGGATATAATCCGCTTAATGATATAGCAAAGCTGACAGGAAAGTCTATGGCTGAGCTGAAGGATGAAATGAGCAAAGGAAACATAAGCTTTGACCTTATGGTACAAGCCATGCAGGCGGCTACCAGTCAGGGAGGAAAATACTATGGTATGGTAGACCGCATTGCTCAGACTCCTTTTGGTAGATTTGGACAGCTGGGAGATCAGTTTAAAGATACTTTATTAAGTCTTTACAAGGTAATAGAGCCTTTACTGATACCTTCATTTGACGCTCTCAGTAATATAATGACACACTCTTTGCCATTAATTAAAAGTATGGAAAAGGGCGTAAGATGGATGGTCGATAACTTCCAGACTTTAGCGCCTTATATCTATACAGTCGCAGCTGCATGGGCCGGATATAACACTTATATGTTTGTCAGCACAACGATCCTTAAAGGATGGACGATAGCACAGTGGGCACAGGTAACGGCTATGATGGCGGCCGAAAAAATACAATGGCTGCTTAATGTTGCTATGTCGGCTAATCCGATAGGGCTTGTAATAGCAGCTGTCTCGGCTCTTACGGCCGGTGTTATTTATTGCTGGAACAAATTTGCCGGATTCCGTGCATTCATTCTTACCGTATGGGATACAATGAAGGGATTTGGGAATGCAATAAAAGATGCTGTGGTAGACCGTTTCTGGGAAATCGTAGATGGTATCGGCGCTGTTGGAAAAGCATTGAAATCTCTGATAAAAGGAGATTTTGAAGGTGCTTGGCAGCAGGCACAATCAGGTTCAAAAAAACTGTTGGGCGTTGAATCTGCACAAAAATTTGCCGGAAAGACATCTGCGATAATGAGTAATACAGGAACTCTTTATCAACAGCATTTGTCTCGCGAACTGGCTAAGCAAAAAGCCAAGGAAGCGATGATTAGCGATTCAAAAGCAGCTGCTGGTACTGAAAGCAGTAGTACATCACCGGTAAAACCGATTCAGAATAATGTATCCGGGAAAGCCAATGATATTACTACCGGAGGTACCAGAAATACGCAGATAACAGTGAATATAACCAAATTCTTTGACTACCTGAATGTCACGATGATGGATAAGACTGATACGGCAGAAATTCAGCGCATTGTCCTGGAGTGTATAAACCGTAGTCTTGAAACAGCAATGTCGGCAGCAAGATGAGTGTAAGTAAATTTATATTGGGTAATATAGCGGCCCGTACAACAGGGCTGAAGGTGCCTCCATACTGGTTGTTTAAGCACCCTGTAGTAGGTCAAGAAGATCCGGATGATTATACGGATCTGATGAAACTGGATGAAGCAGAACTGGAAGATATGGTGCGTACTAATGCACTGGGTGTTCCGATGCGTTTCCCGCTGGAGGTCCAGCCGGAAGGCGGTGAATGGTGGCTTCTTCCGATTGAACCGCTGATTACGATTATCGGTAAGAATATTATTGTGCGTCGTCAGGTGTCAAAAGGAAAGATCCGGGGAAGCATCAAGGAGAGATGGACTCAGGATGATTATCAGATTAAGATAGAAGGAGTGCTCATGAATCTTACCCAAAATGATTATCCTGGCAAAGATGTACAGAAGCTCAAATCCTTATGCGAGTCGGCTAAACTGAAAGTCCGTTGTCCTCTATTCGAATTATATAGTATTAATCAGATAGTGATAGAAAATTATGAATTTCCATTTACGGCAGGGGTACAGAACCAGGCTTATTCGATATCCGCCTACAGTGATGATACGTATAAGCTGCTGCTGAAACGTAGTGACTTGAAATGATATGTATACAATGGGCTATGACATACAGGTAGGTGATTTCCGGCTGGGTATGCTGGATAGCGTAGAGATACACAGAAGTGTCGAGCTTCTTGCCGATACAGCTGTTGTAACGCTTCCGGCATCGGAATATAACAAAGCGTTGAATATTGAAAGTATGATTCATCGGGGTGACCGGATAACTGTAAAACTGGGATATTTGGAAACCGGACTGAAAGATGAATTTACAGGATATGTGCAACGGGTGGCTACAGATAACGGAAACATTACTCTGGAGTGTGAAGATGACTTATTTAAGTTCCGTGTGCCGATACCGGATGAAGTGATGAATAATGTGACGCTCGATACGTTGTTGAAAAAAGTGGTAGAAGGTGTAGGAGGCGGTTATGAAATTGACTGCGATTACACCTGGAAGTATGAAAAGTTTGTCATCCATACAGCTACTGGATATGATGTCCTGAAGAAAGTGCAGGAAGAATGCGGAGCAGATATATATCTGCAAGGAAATGTTCTTCACATTCATCCACCGGCCTTTAAGAAAGGTAATGACGTATATTATGATTTTGCTTATAACATCGAAGAGTGTGACTTGACATACAGACGTGCTGAAGATCGTAAGGTACGCGTAGTGGTGAAAGCTCTTTTACCAGATGGGAAAGTGAAAGAGTATGAAGTTGGTGCCACAGGTGGTGATCGTGTAGAAGTAAGGTCTGCTTCGAGTGATGATGCTTCAATGAAGCAGCGTGGAGAATCCGAGGTAAAAAGATATTCTTTTGACGGATATGACGGGACGATAACAACATGGATGATACCTTACTGTCAGCCGGGAGATGTTGCACAGCTGCATGATGCAGACTATGAATATAAGGACGGGCAATATTATGTCAGGTCTGTCACTACTGAATTTTCAAGTTCTGGAGGCAAACGAACAATAGAATTGGGTATACGATTAAGTTAGCGCTTATGGATAATTATAAAAGACTTTCTGATAATCTGGTACAGTTGTTAGGACGTGGAAACAAGATAACCATATACCAGGGAATCGTTAAGAGCGTGGAAGGCTTAACTTGCACAGTTACGTTCGGACCACTTGATGTTGATGGAATAAGGCTCAGAGCATCTACTTCAGAGAACGAAAGCAATCTGCTGATAGTCCCTGCCGTCGGAACTGCCGTAACGGTAGGCAGCCTTTCCGGAGACTTGTCGCAGCTGGTTGTCCTTGTGGTAGATCAGGCGGAGAGTATTACGATAAACGGCGGAAAACTGGGAGGACTGGTTAACATTGTTGCACTGACCGACAAGATCAATGCACTTGTTGATAAATTCAACAGTCATACACATCAGATTACAGGAGTTCAGCCTGGTAGCGGAAGTGTTACAGCTCCGTCACCGGTAAGTAAGGCTGATGTTTTTAATAGAGAAGATTACGAGGATAAAACAATAACTCACTGATATGACAGGTATACAGATAACTTCAGAATATGATGTCCTGATATCTCCAGTAAGGGATGATGACGGGAAAATTATATCCGGCATGGTATTAGGTAATACTCTATATCAAAATCAAGCATTGATAATAGGCGCATACAAAGGTGAATTTAAAGAATCTCCTTATGTGGGTGCAGGTATTACAGACATGTTACTCGATCACGATCCGCTGGCGTGGAGAACAGAAATAAGAGAGCAACTTGAACTGGACGGACAGACAGTAGATAATGTGGTAGTAAGTAATACTGGTATCAGTGTTGACGCTCATTATTAATTATGAAAAATCAAGATATGGAAATAATTACAAGCATCAAGAATATGCTGGCAACGCTGTTCAGCATTACACTGGCTTACTTCGCGCCGGTCAAGGACATGGTATTCGTCATCTTCTTCATTTTCGTGATCAACTGTCTGGCCGGACTCATTGCCGGTATTGTGGCAAAACACGAACGGTTCAGCAATCGGAAGTTCTTTCATTGTTTGCTGGAGACATTTGTATTCTACGTGATCGTGCTGAGCATTTATATCATCGGCGAAAAGATGAAGAATTTGGACGGCGCCCTGCAGTGCATTACCGGCATTGTGTATGCGATATGCTACTTCTACGGAGTGAATATCCTGAGAAATCTCAGAAAGCTCTTTCCAAGGTCCCGGCCGATTAACTTCATGTACTACATCCTGAGTTTTGAGGTAGTCAGAAAGATACCTTATCTGCAGAAATTTTTAGACAACGAAAAAAAGGAGGAAAAGAAATGACACAGTTACCAAGAGGTTTACGGAATTGCAATCCCGGGAACATCCGTATCACCAAGGATAAATGGCAGGGATTGCGTGAGAAGCAGACAGACAAGCAGTTTTTCCAGTTCACGGAAATGAAATGGGGCTACAGGGCCTTAATCCGGACACTGCAGAATTACCGCCGGATGCATGGCTGCAAGACTATTGCAGATTTTATCAACAGATGGGCACCACCTGTGGAGAACAATACTTCCGGATACATCCAGCGAGTATGTGCGGAAATGCAGGTTCCTACGATGTTTGAACCTGATATCTATGACGAAGCTACGATGTGTGCATTTGCGGCGGCCATCAGCCGGGTAGAGAATGGTGTTCCGGCTAATATGGAAGACGTGAAAGCCGGATGGGAACTGGTTTAATTTTAAAAACGGAAATATTATGGCAACATTATTCGGAATCATATCAGTATTGATTATGGCTGTGTACACAGCTGTCATGTGCAAGAAAATGGGACGAATCCCGTACTCTTTGTCTGAAACGTATTATCGTCTGGAACACAATAAATGGTTTGGCGCCTGTATGTCATTGACAGGGTTTACCTGGATGATCGCGGCGCTGGAGGTCACTCCGGAGAATTACCAGTTCCTGACATTCCTGTCATTTGTCGGGATGATGATGATATCTCTTTCACCGAATTTTAAGGACAAAAAGGGCGCGATAGTGCATTATTCCGGTACGGTGTTGGTATTGCTCTGTACGCAGGCTTGGGTAGTATGTACGCATCCGTGGATAATGACAGTATGGCTTCTTCCTGTGGCTTATATCATCAGGTATATCAGTAAGATGGGATTGGGTAAGCTGATTGATGCAAAGCCCGTCTTCTGGCTTGAAATTGCGGCTTTCATGGTTATATATATTAATCTCTTTGTCTTATGCTGACTCGTTGGCTTGACAGAGCGTACAGCTGGATGCAGAGCTTTATCACCGTACTGGTGATGGCTCTGCTGGCTGTAGGTTGCAGGACGCAGCCGCCTCTGAAAATTGATGAAGTGAAGGAGAGTGAATCTGAGACTGTAATCGACAAAGAAACGTCGGTAGATAATAATTCTTCAGCCCAGATGGATTTGGATCAGTTCTTTCAACGCTGGGAGGAAAAGCTGACGCAGATGACCGGCCAATGGCAGAGAGATGAATTTTCGCAGCCTGACAGTAGCGGAAATCAGTATATAACATCGACTACTACGGGTAATTTTTCCAGCGAAAGCAAAGAACAGCGCAGGGACAGCATGGTGGTGAATGTTGATCTTACCGCGATACAGACTGAAACTACCCGGATCAATGAGCAGCTTACCCGGATGGAGACAGCCATCAGTAACCTGCAGGCAGAACGGAAGGCAGCCATCAGCTGGTGGCAGGCGGCACTGATGTGGCTGGGAGGTGTTTTTATTGGTATCATTATTTTCAAGTTAATCTATAAAAAATTGCCATGAAGACGGTTAAAGTGTTGGCGCATCAGACGATGCTGGATATTGCAATTCAGGAGTACGGTGATGTGTCTGCGGCATTTTTGATAGCCCAGGCTAATGATTTGTCACCGACAGCCAAGCTGGAAACAGGCGCTGAACTGTTGCTTCCTGATGTAGTGGTGAACCGAGAAATGGAGACTTATTGCAAGAACAACAGGGTGTCACCTGCTACCAGTGAGAGCGCAGAAAGTGAAATCCGACTTCGGATATTTACGGATCAGTTCACAAAAGAATTTATGTAATCTCAAATTTAATATTATGGCAAGAAGTATTCAAGAGATTAAAAAAACGATGACGGACCGTTTCATGACTGATGAAACGCTTCGAACGGCGTATGGTATTACCGGTGAGGATGCTACCTGGGACACTACATTCAGTTCTGTATCGATTGAGAATAATCTGCTATATATCGTGGCTGTATGTGCGTATGGGCTGGAGGTGATGTTTGACCAGCTGCGTAAGGATGTGGATGCCAAAATCAGTCAGGCAATAGTGGCATCGGTGGCATGGTATCATCGTATTTGTCTGGCCTTCCAATATGGGGATAATCTGGTCTATCTTCCAGAGACGGCCACGTATGGATATCAGGCTGTCGATGAGAAACTGCAGATTGTAAAGTATGCTGCAGTGCGTGACCTTGGAGGAAGTGTTCAGGTGCTGGTGTCGAAAGATAGCGGCGGGAAACCGGAGCCATTGAACGAGTCTGAACTGGCGGCCTTCGAGAGTTATCTGAATAAAATGAAAATAGCCGGTATTACAATGTCGATTAAATCAATTCCGGCCGATAAGATTATCATTAACATGAGTGTGCAGATTGATCCTCTTGTTATCGACACGTCAGGTAATAGAATATCGGACGGTAAGGCGGTGGTAGTGGATGCCATTAACAATTATCTGGCCGCTATCGTGTATGGAGGTACGTTCAACAAGACCAAACCGGTGGACGCTGTACAGGCGGTTGAAGGCGTGGTAGATGTCACGCTGGGAACGGTCAAGGCCAAGTCGGCCGAAGCGGTACAATATACGGAGGTGAAGAATAATAATTACACATCGGTCGGAGGAGCATTTATTTCCGAAGGCCTTAACAGCAGCATTACTTATGTGGTATGAATTAGATATGGTCAAACTGGCGCAGCTTCTTCTCCCGCCATTTCTCCGGAAACCGCGCTTGTTTTCATTCATTCGGGTACTGGTTGTCCCCTTTTCGCACCTTCATGATGTATTCATGAGTTACCGGAAGCAGTCGATGAATCGTATTGTCATTACTGGGCAGGTTATCAGCTTGGAGACCAATCTGAATGAAATGTTTTTTCTCAAGAACAATGAGATATACATTACGGATGTTCCGGCTGAATCATTCTATATGTACAATGATGATGAGCCGTTTCCCGGCCTGATGATGTATAATGACGATGAAGAGTCGCCGGAACAGGTGTTTTGGAGAAATGACGGTGAAGGCAGGTATGATGGTGACTTCATTGTGAATGTTCCATCATTTTTGAGAGATTACGAAAATCAAATAAGGATCTTCCTGGATACTTACAAGGTAGTGGGAAGAAAGTACATAATTAATATCTACGAATATGAATAAGATGCTTAATCCGAACGGTGGAGTACCGTTGAAACTTACCGATATTGTCTATATGCAGGACGCCGTTAGAGAGTCCTTTAAAGCCCTTTTAAATGCCCTTTCAACAGAAGATGGGAATGCGCGTCTTGCCGGATGCGTAGTTACCCGTCAGGATACTTCTGACGGCAATGAAAAGATATCATGGACCGCAGGGTGGATAGCGCTGCACGGGGAGATCTTTTCAGTGGCTTCCGGTGAGATTGCCAGCACTGAGAAAGGCACTTTCCTGTATTGGAAGATCACAAGAGTACAAGAGGCTGTTGTTACCCTTGGCAATGGAGAACAGGGCGCACGCCGCGAAAAAAGCTATGCTACGCTGGTAGTTGAGTCTTTGAAGGATGACACTTCGGTGAGCGATAATGAAGTGCTGTCGGTATTGCATTATGTCAGTATTCCGAAAGCCTCGAAGAAACTGGACGTATATATCGATAGCGTGAATGAAGGGTTAGTCCTTCCTTCTGTCACGCTGACGACTTACCAGGATGGAAGTACAGGTATTGTATTGGCCGGTCCGACAATTTCAGAAGTTACTCTTTCCGGTGGGTTGTATGTGAAATACCGTGAAAGTGTGTCGTTCCAAGGGTTGGGATTCATTACTGATGTGAATGATAATGTTTATTCAGCAGTGATGATCCAGGCGAACAACGGAAACATTTATCTGAAGAACGTGGACGGTACTCCTGTTACCAGGATTGAAGCAAATAGAAGAGTCATATTACGAACCAGATATTAATATTGTTATGGCAGATATATACGACATTAAGAAGAGGGCTGATGAATTGTCGGCCAAGTGGAAGACGGAAAGTATTCCACCTGAAGAAGTGGGAGATCTGATCCGTGACCTTGCTGATTATGCCAATCAGACTGAGATTAACGGAAGCTCTCTGGGCATCCGGAAAACTTATGCGACAGTAAGTGCCATGGAGGCTGACAGCAATCCGGTAGATGACAAGGACGGAACTCCATTGCGCCGCGGCATGCTGGTGAACATTTACAACCAGGATGATGCTTCGGCACCGGATAACGGCAAGGTCTTCAGCTGGCAGAATCCTGGTTGGCAGCTGCGGACAAAACTGGATGCAGGGTATGCAACGACTGAACAGGTTGATGCTATTAAGACTGAACAGGATGAGAAACTTTCCGAGCTAGAACCATTAAAAGAAATCCGTCTAAATGGTGTGTATATTAATCCATTTACCGATAGTCTAGGGACTTATGATTACAATGGAACGATACAAGAGTTATACATATCGGTAATAATCCCAGAAGGTAATGTATTAGTCCTCAAACAATACCGCGATAATTTATATGTACGTCCTGCTACGAAAGAAGTAAATGGAACTGCTGACAGTTGGCAAAGTGTTACGCCTTTGTCTGATATTATTAATGGTAAAGTTATTGAATTAAAGTGTACTAAAGCTGGAGGTGGGGTTGAAATAGGTACTATTGTAGGGTATATAATTTTTAAGGATATAGATAAATTCAAAAGCATTGAAGTTACTTATATCGGATTAGGAGTGTATCCAGATGTGTTCAATTTATCGAATTTTCCCGGGATAGCAGATTATTTATTTTTCCAAAATAATAAGCATAAAGTAAATACAGAAGATATTATTGACAGTGCTGTTACGGCTGACAAAATAGGAAATAATTCTATTACGAAGGATAAGTTATCCAAGGATTTGTCTGATAAAATCTTCGAAAAAGAAACATTGTCAATCGCCAAAAAATTTGATAAAAATTATATTTCGTCATTAGCAACAATATATTCAACTTCTAGTTCAAGAGCCGTAGTTAAATATAAAGTAAATAGTGGAGAAAAAATTCATGTAATTATCCCTAAAAATGGGAATGAATATTCTATCACTTATGCTTATTTTAGTGATTTAGAGGGAACCCAAGGGACTAAACCTTCAGACGGAGGCATTGTTGGCAGTGAAACAAGAATTGAAAGGGATATAGTTGTAGAGGACTATCCTTATATTGGTATTACATACACTACAGATGCTGGCGAACCTATTGTCACCAGAGATAAAAGATCCTTGACTCAAGGCGATGTAGAAGAAATAGTTAAGGATGAAACATCTTCGGTAGAGTCAAAACTATATGTTAATGGATTAGATGTAGTATTGCCAGATAAATTTATCGCCGTAAAAAATGATAATTTACAGATATTTTGGAGAAGTGTTATAAAATCAGTTTCTCCATATTCTTTTGGGATTGTATCATCATGTTTGATTGGGAAAAATTACCCAAGATACTATACTTTATTATCTTCTGTAGCTAACTCCAATATAGGTCAAGAAAGAGATTTAACAATCATTCTAAAGAATAATAACTATCAAAATATTTTGGTAAAGAAAACAAAGATTAAGATTATTGATATTCCATCTTCTCCATCAACTATGAAGAATATATTGTGTGTAGGTGCTTCAGCTACAGCAGGTGGGCAGTGGGTTAATGAATTAAAACGAAGATTAACTGCTAGTGATGGTGACGGAACATCTTTTAATCCTACTGGATTAGGACTTAATAATATTGATTTTGTTGGCAGAAAAGAAGGCACAGTTAAGAATGTTAAGTTGGAAGCAACGGGAGGATGGACTGTAAAAGATTATTCTGGCGAAGGAAGAAAAGCATATCGTTTTTTTGTTACTGGAGTTACTCAGCTAAATGTAGGAGACACTTATGTAGGTGGCGGAGATACATTCACAATTACCGAAATAAATGTCACGGAGGGTGCTGGCAATATTCGTTGTACTTATGATGGGAACCCATCTCTGCCATCTAACGGACAACTTACAAGAAAAAATGGTAATGGGGATTCAACTATTACATATAGTAGTTATGAGAGCGAAAGTTACAATCCATTTTATAATTCGGAATCTGGTAAATTGGATTTTAAAGCGTACGCAGACAAATATTGCAATGGTAGTATTGATGTCTTTTTATGGCACTGCGGAGTCAATGATATATTTGCAGGAACTCCCGAATCAATTACTAATGCTATAGAAGCATATAGAAATATATTACGAGCGTACCATGCAGATTTCCCTAATGGAAAAGTAGTAATATCATCCGTCCCTTTAGGTGATCCCAATGGAGGATTTGGAGCAAATTACGGAGCAAGTGAAAACGGTAATTATTATACATTTGCTATACAAGTATTTGAATATGCCAGACAGCTGATGGAACTCTGTAAAGAAATTGAATTTAACAGCTATACCTATTACTGCCCTGTAATGGAAGAATTTGACAGTGAAAATTCTTATCCGAGTGAAGAAGTTGCTGTTAATAATCGTTTGCAATCTGTTAAAGAAAAAAGAGGGACAAATGCAGTACATCCAATAGATTTTGGGTGTTATATGGTTACAGACAGTTTCTATCGCACTGTTTGTTTAGTTCTCAATGAGTTAGTAGAATAACTCGGAAAGTTTAACCGGCGGGGAGAAATCCCTGCCATAAAAATTAATAGACATGAAAATTTTAGATGATTTTTTGGCAAAAGTGGGAACAGACAAAGTTCTTCACTTTTTAGGAGGAGGTTTTATCTGTTCTCTGATTTCATTTGTAGTAATCCTCCAGGAACCAACCCTTACATGGTGGCAGAAGATCTCAGCAGTAACAATAGGCGCAGTCTTCGTGTTGGTAATATCAATACTTAAAGAACTTCTTCTGGATGATAAGCCCGACTGGAAAGATGTATGGGCGGCTATGCTTGGATCATTATTGGTCTACTTAGCAGTAGCATTAGGAGTGTGGTTTGAATTTCTTATGAATTGAAAAAGCCCCCGACAAATAAGACGACGCCAATCAATCTTATAAATAACAGCACTAAGCAGCTATGTCGGGGGCAAATATCCTCTCACGCTACTTAGTGCTGTTTTTTAGTTATAAAGATTGATTGGCAATACAAATTTAATAAAAAAATTAATATTATGTGTAAGACACAGTTATTTTCTCACGTTTTATCTCTGGTATCCAAAGAAACTGAAATACCAGAATTAATGATCCTGTCAAACTCTAAAATTGTACCTGTAGTAGATGCCCGTAGTATCCTGGTGAATATTCTTGTTGAGCAAGGTTTATATCCCAATCAAATAGCTGAATACTTACATAAGACACCAGCCTCAATACGCAATTTACATAACAATTTTGTAAATCGTCAGCGCTCGAATAAAATTATCGCAAATTATGCGCAAAATGTTCGTAAATCTCTTGAAACTTAATATTATGGAATATTTCTGCCCTTCCATAACTTTGCGTTGTGAGAAAAAAACATAGTATTAACAATTAATTATTAAATCATGGGAATGGAATTACAGGATGCTGCTGCATTGCAGGAGTTGTCTCACCGGAACAACGAGAGATGGGGTACTAATACCGCATTGTGGGTTATTGCAGCTGTTGTAGTCATTGCGTTTATCGCAAACATCTGGTCACGCAACTGCTCTGAAAAAGTTGCATTTGCTACAGGATTGGCAAACTTGGACGGTCGTGTTAACTGCATTACTCCGCAGGTTGGAAAATTGAACGATCAGATGTACGGCGCAGCTCAGGCTTTTGCCGGCTTGACAGTTGGCTTGTCTGAAACTCGTCGTGACTTTGGCACTCAGTTGGCACAGCTGAATAATACAGTGTACTACAATCCGGCCAATGAATATTTTGGCTGGAATGGTAGCGGATGTAGCCAGGGCCGCTCTGGTGGTTGCTGCGGAAATCCAAGCAGGGTTTTCACGCAAACTCAAACTTACGCACCGAAAGATCAGACTGTCACTGTGACTGAGAGCTGTGGAAATGATCGCTGCTAAGGTTTGATCGTAGAAAAAAAAGGCTGGGGAGGATAATCTCCAGCCTTTTCATTACTAACTCAAATACAGAATTTATGAATAATTTGAAAAGTAAATTACAGGTCCGTGCCTTTGCTGTTCATGAGGTAATGGAGAAACTAGGAGCTGGGTGCACAGAAGATAAAATTGTGGATATGGCAAGTGCCATTGAAAACTATATGTTGAAGGATATTGATATTCCTGATACTGTAGATTCTGAAAAAACAATTTCAGAAATTGTGCAACTCATTGGCAGTTGTATAGCACAGAAGACTCCGGAAGAGTAACAGTCAGAAGAGAAGCAAGAAGAATAACCGATAATCCAACCGCTATGTCTATATTCAGTTACAATAAGAAGAAACCAATCGAGACAAATTTTCGCAGCCGGGAAGAAGCCTTTAGTGCTATGTTGGCGTATCTGATAGAAGAACGCAATATGGAGCCTATGGAAGCAGCTCGTCAAGCTAATGAGTTTGCCGAGATCTTTTCTGTTAATATGGGCATTCCAACTAAGCTGGAACCTGAAAAAACAGGGATTGACAAATATATTAGCATAGCGGAAAAAATCGGTAATTACGCAGATACTCATCCCAAGGCGGTCGAAGTTTTACTTGGCTTGGGCACTTTTCTAGCTGGTGTTTTTACTGGGAAAAAAGTAGAAAACAATAATACACAAGAGGCTGCCTCTGTCACAGAGACGCCAAAGGAACCAATAGATTTTGACAATGTAAAATAATAAGTTTTATGGCTTTAGGAAAAGTATTTTTAGTTCTTGAATTTGACTCTGAAGAGCAGAAGTCACAAGTCCAGGATATTTTGAAAGAAATCTCAAATGAAAGAGTTCTCTCGGGGCGTCAAGTGGTTAGTATCGCTCCCTTAGTTCGTAAGAACAAAAAAGAATTGGCAGAACTGTTTAATATGATTAAAACAGGTGGAGTCAAATCTTTGATGTCTGTAAAGGGAGGTATGTTGTTGAACAAGTTAATGCAGCAAAAATGATCCAGAAAGTAAATGAACGATGTCCAGGAGATTGTGCATCTTGTGGAATAGCCCAGAGCCTTCCGAATTTTGATTACACATTCTGCATGACTTATCAGATGTTTAAGACCATACAGAGAATGTCGGCTGAGGTAGAGGAAATTAAGAAAGTAGTTGGCTTGGATAAAGTGCGTGCAGCAGTAAGTATTGACACTGAATCCTCGCAAGTGTTTAACGATTTAAATGAAAATAAAGAATGAAAGATTATACTTACAATCAGATGCTTTCAGACGCAAAATTAGCTGGAGTAGTCACAGAACAAAAAATGTGGATGTCTGCTTGTCAAGCTGCCAAATATATGGAAATGGCTCAGCGTGGTGAACTTTCTAAAGAAGGGTATTGGAGGTTCATGAGAGAACAGCATGAGTTGTTTTATGGGCCTCATTACGATGAAGAATTTGCTCGATATGATGTTTCTGAAATCAGATATACAGGGAAATCAGGCGATCGTAGATCTGGAGAATATTGGAGCAAATCACAAATTGAAGAAGCTACAAAAGGTTTGGCTTTCCCTTCTGGGACAACTTGCTGGGACAAGTATGTGGCATTTAATGCTTTCTACTCAGACATGTGTCAGGTGCTTGATGACGAAACTATTTTGAAAGCAGCATACAGGTACTTCTTCCAAGATGAAGATGCTGCAGAGGGCAAGATTTGGCATTACATGCAGGCCGTCAAAAAGTAGTTTAAAAGGTTTTTAATCGCTTTTAAAAAGGCTCACAATTATATGTGAGCCTTTTATTTTTACATTTATCACAATAATTATTAAAAATAATTGTGATAATGTTTGTATATATTATCACAATAGTGTATATTTGCATTGTGATAATAAAACAAGTGATAACAATATAATATATTAAGATTATGGAAGCAATGAAGTATTGTTTGAAGTATAAAGATGGTGGAGAAATTATAGAAAAATTCGAAAGCCAAGAAGAAGCTAATCAAGAAATGCTTTCTCGTGAAGCAGATGATAAGGAATTAGGATTGTTTATCCCTGATTATTATGAAGTGACAGAATATTACTCGTATGATGTATGTTTTGATGATGGAAACAATTCTAACAGCAAAGGGGCTGAATTTTCGCTAGAAGAAGCTATGGACTATATTAAAAGATATAATGGTACTGATGAAAGCTATTTTTCTGACTATAAAGGTGGAATAGTTTCTATATATTGTCATCAGACTGGAGAAAATGTTTATGAAGAAGTAATCAGATAACAATGCGACCAAAATTAATTACAGAAGAACAAGAAAAAAAACTTATAAGCCTATACATAAAAGGTTTACCAATAAAGCAAATAATGGCTGATACAGGCATTAAATCTGAACAAACAATATATCGCTTGCTCAGAGAAAATAATGTTGATAAAAGGCCTAAAAAAACCAAAAAACAAAAAATTACATTTATTGCTACTTTTGAAGTTTTGGAATTGCTTTCTGAACTTCAAAATCCTTCAGAAATAATTAATAAAGCTATATTAGCTTATGCAAAAATGGCTTAGAATAATATCTAAGCCTTTTTTCTGTGATATTTAATCCTGAAAATTTTATTTATTTTTTGATGTAAATTCACATTTTGTTTTTATTTAAAAAGTGTTGAAATTCACATTTTGTTTTGCGATTTTTCACAAAATGATTTTCCGATTGTAATTCTAATAAAGTAAAAGTTAAAACTATATTGAATATTTCATCCAGATTATAAAAGGGTGAATATGAAAAGTATCCTATCAGACTCCCTATTGAGGAACTGATAGGATTTTTTATTATAGCTAATATCGTGTTTTTTCACCCTATAAAATTTGAAGTTTTTCACAAGGCAATCTTTTGTTTTTTACGATAATGAACATTTGCCAAAAGGCAACAATCATCTTTAAGTTTCTAATTGTTTCAGTTTTTGTATAAAGACTTCGTGTGTTTTATAGTCCTAATATGATTATTTATAAGAGTTTATAGGTACATAAATTAATATAAAATGTAAGCAAAGCTAATCTTAGCAAAGATACATTTATCGGGAAAATCTAAGGCGTTAGTTTATAAGTCTTCAGTGTTATATGTAGACAAAGCCTACAACATCATTTTAGCCATAATTGCAGACTACATAATTCGGCATATGTGCATGTTATTACTATAATCATAATCATCAAATTCCCAGTTTTTACAAGGATAAAATGACTGCATCCTCATTTCTTGCTGCAAAAATAGCTGTTTGCCGCGCAACTCCCGCAAGGCGGCCCTGCCGGGCTGGTTGGCGGGAAAAAATCATCCTCGCTTCGCTCCGGTATTTTTTCCCGCCAAGCCTTGCAAGGATGCGAGCAAACAGACAACAGGGACAACAAGAAATATCAGAAGTCATGATTACAGACCAGAAGACACAGAACAGGCTTCACGCGGATACCGGAACGGCACTGTTCTCCATCAGAAAAAGGAAGGAAGCCGTCACAAGGATGCTGGACATTCTGAAAGAGACTCCGGAATATCGTAAGTTTCCAATTTTAGGGTGTCCCCTTTTAGACGGGCGCCAGCAGGCACCCG
>OGIA01000580.1_pt1 | contig 38685 bp, 28 predicted proteins | sample 1571671 | NCBI WGS metagenome assembly OGIA01 (sample SAMEA2582027, study PRJEB24529) | metagenome | biome: Human gut stool | place: China | collected 2011
TGTGAGCAAGCTCCCAGATCGCTGTTTCTGTTTTGACTTTGCATGGCTCGTAACTCTCAATTTATTGAATCAAATCTTAGCACATAATCTTCTGCTGTATCTGCGTATAAGCCTCCGGTTCCAGATCATACCCAAGATAGGCAATTCCCTGATAAACATCCTCCGGGACATTTTCCGACGAACCCAGCTTTTTACAAACAGTTTCGATCAGATCCCGCTTCGCAGAGATGACCTTCGCATCTGCTGCATAAAATTGCGCCATATCGTAATCTGAAGTATTGCCGCAGGGATTGAGGCAGGTGGCACAGTCCGGCGCAATGATGAATTTCTCCGCATGTATCTTCTGTACCATTTCTTCCTCACTGCCTGCGTCCGTCAAACACAGAAACGCTTCCCGGATCACGCTGTCGGTCTGCTCTGTTTTTCCGTTATTTGATACGGCTCCCACCAACCCGATCAGGGCACTGATGATGCTGTCTCCCTGCATTTTCATACAATCTCCTTTTTCAGACACTTACTTTCAGCAAAAACATTTTATTCCTGAATCTCTCCATCAATGGAGATGGTCACTACTTGCCAGGGCAGAAACTTTCCGCTGTCCTGTATAGCCTTTTTTGCCGCCATTTCCAGGCCGCCGCAACAGGGTACTTCCATGCGCACAATGGTCACGGACTGAATATCGTTGTTCCGCAGAATCTCCGTCAGCTTCTCACTGTAGTTCACTGCATCCAGTTTCGGACAGCCGATCAAAGTGACTTTTCCGCGAATGAATTCCTTATGAAAATTTGCATAAGCATAGGCGGTACAGTCTGCCGCAATGAGCAGCTTCGCTCCGTCAAAGTAGGGTGCCTGCAACGGTGCCAGTTTGATCTGTACCGGCCAGTTACACAGCTGAGATTTGATTACGTCATTGGCGTTACTGTTTTCTGTCACGGTAGCTGCATCTTCCTTCCGGTTCATCTGACGAATACGGCTTCCTGGGCATCCTCCATGTGGAATCTGCATACCCTCCCGCTGCATTTTTTCCTGTTGTTTTAACTGCTGTGCCTGTTTCACTGCCGCCTCATCATAGGCAGGTGCCTCCCGCTCTTCGAAAGTAATGGCTCCCGTCGGGCAACCGGGCAGACAATCGCCAAACCCGTCGCAGAAATGCTCTCTGACCAGCTTTGCCTTGCCATCAATAATATCTATCGCACCCTCATGACATGCAGTCGCACAAATACCGCAGCCATTGCATTTTTCTTCATCAATATGAATGATTTTTCGGATCATGTTTACCTCCTCGATTTCTCTATGCTCTTAGCTTGTCTCTAAATCATCCGTTACTTTTCTAAACATCTGACCTTAATTATTCGTCCTATATTTCATCACAAGATCAGTATTGCAAAATCCAGAATTTCATTATGTTGTTTTTCCAACAAAGAAATCCAAACAAACGGTATTTTGCACAAACCTCAAAAGAAAACCGCATTTTTTCTACAACTCAGAAAGATACTGTCAGCTGCATCTTGAATCTCTCCTCACCGTATACTGCGTGAGGGATATCCTTGGGCATGATCAGAGTCTCGCCCTCTTCCACGTAGAATACTTCGCCGCCTACGGTGAATCTGCCCTTGCCTTCCAAAACGGTTACCATAGCATCACCGCCTGCTGCATGGGTGGAGATTTCCTCGCCCTTGTCAAAGGAAAAAATCGTCATACTCACATAGTCGTTCTGTACAAGAGTCTTGCTGACTACCTGCCCCTCCTGGTATTTCACCAGCTCCTTCAGATTTAATTTCGTCTGTTTTTCAATATTTTTATACATCGTTATCCTTCCTTTCCTGAACTCTCCTTGACTTTCTGAGGGGATTATACTAGAATCATCCCATCAAGTATGTTGGTTTTCCAACAAAAGGAGAATTTATTATGCACAATCCTCTCTTTCAGAATATTTTACCTGAAGATATCCCCGTTATGCTGAAGCGCCTGCACGCCTATACAAAATCCTATCCAAAGGAGGAGTATATCAGGCATGCCGGCGATCCGGCGGATTTCATCGGTATTGTCGAGTCCGGTTCGATCCATGTATTACAGGACGATTACTACGGCAACCGTAATATTACTGCCTCCATCTCCGAGGGCTCCCTGTTCGGGGAGGCTTTTGTCTGTGCCGGGATTCCTCATCTTCCTGTGGATATCGTGGCTGCGGAGGATTGCAATATTATGTTTTTAAATGGGAAAAAACTGTTAAATACCTGTGACAACGGCTGTGAGTTTCACCATACCCTGATCCGCAATCTCTTGGGGATCGTGGCACAAAACAACATGTATCTGAACCAGAAAATCAAATATACCTCCCGCAAAACCACCCGAGAAAAACTAATGGCGTACCTGACCGATCAGGCAAAAATGAAAGGTTCCAACGATTTCACCATCTCCTTCAACCGTCAAGAACTGGCGGATTATCTGGGAGTAGAAAGAAGCGCCATGTCCGCGGAACTCGGCAAGCTTACAAAGCTTGGGATCCTGCAGACACAGCGCAGTCATTTCACATTATTAAAACCTTTAGACTAATCCGGATAAAATTCCGCTATCACCTTCTTCAATACAGTTGCCGATTGCTGCAGTTCTGACAGTTCTTTCTCATTTAATTCAATGGGCACCACCGTCTCAATACCGTTTTCATCCACCACTGCCGGAATGCTTAACACCACATTCTCCAGTCCGTACTCTCCCGTCATCAGACTGGATACCGGCAGAATGGACTGCTCATTACGGACAATTGCTGCGCAGATTCTGCATACAGCCATAGCAATTCCGTAATAGGTTGCGTGCTTTCTCGCAATGATCTCATAGGCACTGTTTTTTACACTGTTAAATATTTTCTCCATGGATGCCTCATGGTCATAATGTCCCCGCAGTTCACAGAAATCGTTGATAGGCATGCCACCAACTCTCGCCTCACTCCAGGCTGCCAGTTCGCTGTCTCCATGTTCGCCGATAATAAAGGCATGAATACTTCTGCTGTCCACTCCCAGATGTTCTCCCAGTTCATACCGGAATCTACCGGTATCCAATACCGTTCCGGAGCCGATGACCCGGTTGGCCGGATAGCCGGATTCCTTCAGGGCTATATAAGTCAGAATGTCTACCGGATTGGAGACAATGAGCAGGATTCCTTCAAAGGGTCTCTTTTTAATCTCCCCGATAATGGACTTCATAATGGCACTGTTTTTCCGGATCAGATCCAGTCTCGTCTCGTCGGGCTTCTGGTTGGCACCGGCGGTGATCACAATGACTGCGGCGTCCGTAATATCATCATAAGTACCCGCATAGATCTTCATGGGGCTGGCAAATGCCATGCCATGACTGATATCCATAGCTTCTCCTTCCGCACGATCATGATCGGCATCGATCAATACCATTTCCGAAAAAAGCTTACTCTGCATCAGGGCAAACGCGGAAGAAGATCCCACAAATCCGCAGCCCACTACAACTACCTTTCTACTGTCAATACTCATAATTCTGACCTCCTGTCATTTACTTTATCACTTTTTCAAAATCAGATGCCGGATGTTTACACAATGGACAGATAAAATCCTCGGGCAGTTCCTCTCCCACATACTCATAGCCACAGATGGTGCAGCGCCATACTGTCTGACCGTCCACAGTCTTCCCTGTATCTACCGGCTTGGGTTTTACATTTTCCTGATAATACTCATAGTTTGCGGATGGCTCTTCACTTAATACTTCCATCTCCGTCACTTCTCCGATGAACATAGTATGAGATCCCAGATCCACGGTCTGAGTAACTTTCACTGCAATGTATGCGTTAGTGCCTTCTGTGATATAGGGCACGCCGTTCTCTGCATTTTTATATGCTGTATAATCCGCAAATTTATCCACTTCCCTGCCTGACTGAAAGCCAAACCGCTCATACAACGGAAACTCTGCCGTCCTGCTGAGTACGGATACATTAAATACACCGGTGTTTAACAGCATATCGTGGGTATAGTTTGCCTTGTTAATGCAGACGCAGATCTGATTCGGAGTGGAAGCTGCCTGGATCGCGGTATTGACGATACAACCGTTTATCTTCTCTGCATCCCGTGTGGTTACAATGTATAATCCGTAGCTTAACTTGTACATTGCCTTATGATTCATATAACTTCTCCTTTTCTCCTGTGAGTTGTTTTCTTTTAGTATCTCTTACATAACACAATTTATTTACTTTGTATTTCTCTTTTCGTATCTCTTATGTATTTCATACCCTGATTATAGCGTAACTGTAATTATCTGTCAATAATAATAGTAATGATTCTTATTTTATATTTAAAAATAACACCGATAGCCTAAGATATCGGTGTTTCTCACTTTTATAAATATTGTACGTTCCTCTTAGTAGGTCACCACGTTGTGATATACTCTGTAATACCCATCCCCGAGGTCTACCAACTGCAGCTGAATCACAAAGTTCTCCATGCCAAGCTTTTTCAGCACCTCCGCTACATATCCCTGCTCGTAGGCTCCGGTATTATACGCCTGCTCAATGGTACTCCACAGACTCTTGGGAACCACATTGTCAAAATGCTGATCTCCGCTCCCCAGAATGCTTAACTGTGTAATACAGTTCGCATAATAAGAGTTTAAATCCGTCACAGCGTCACTTCGGGGAGCCGGTGTGGCTGCTGTGCCGCTGTCGGAGCTTCCGGTATTACCGCCGGGATATCGCAGGGGTTCCTGGGGATTCGGATTGATGTAATCGCTCAGACTGTTTTCAGGCTGATCCGGCAGCGTTACCGAAACACTTCCATCTGTACCTATATTGCTGGGATTTCCGATTGCCTCTGCTGTCTCTGTTACAGTCTCCGCATTATTTCCGTTTCCATACAGCCTCTGTGCCAAAGCATCGGTCATATCCGGATTCATTGCAAATACCAGGATCCCGCCACATAACAGCAGGCAGATCACTGCAATCCCTATTATGATCTTATTGATTATTTTCATTATCCTCTACCTCGTCTGCACCAAGCAGTCCCTCTGCCGAATAGCGGTTTGTTGCATTCCACAGGATCCATTCCTCATAACCGGCATCATAGACTGCCTGAATCTGTTCCCTGATCTGTGTTCCGTTATAGGAAATATGCCCCGGAACCCAGGTGGCAGTAAATGCCTGTAGCCAGGGTCTCACCACAGCCCGCTCTGCCTCCGGAATCTCCTGCAGTTCTTCGACAGAACCCTGCATTGCCGCCAATACCGTCTCATAAGGATTCGCATCCGGTACCTTCAGTCCGAATACCCCGTTCGCATAATGAGAGGGATACACCATGGGACTGATGGCATCCACGGTCTGTCCCAGCGCCATGTAATCCTGCCCTACCGTCTGCACGTCGGTCTCACTTCCGATGATAGTGCCGAAGACATCCGCCGTAACCACGCATCCCTTTTCATGCAGTCTGTCTCCTGCATAGGCAAGAAAATCCTGTATTGCCTGCCTCTTCGGATAGGCATCCATATCCACACCGTAGTCCGCCACATTGGCATCTGATCCCACCGGAAAACGCACATAATCGTACTGGATCTCATCGAATCCAAGGTCTGCTGCCATCTCGGCAAGTTCTGTCAGATATTCCCAGACCTCCTGCCTGTATGGATTCACCCATGCCAGGCCGTTGGCATCCGTCACCGGCTTGCCGTCCGGTTTCGTCAATGCCAGTTCCGGTCTCGCCGCCGCCAGAATGGGATCCTTGAAACATACGATCCTCGCAATGGTATAAATATTATGATCCTTCAGTTCCTGCATCAAAGCCTGAATATCCCGGATGTAGCGCACTCCTGCCTGCATTTCGGATATCTGATCCAGTACGGGAATGTTCTGTGTAATCTCCTCATTCGTCAGCCGGAACGTCACATTTCCTTCATCGTTTTTCACATCAATGACCATAGCATTCAGTTCCGTCTCATCCACCAGTCCGATCAGCTCCTCCATTCCGGCGCTGCCGGCCTTAGGACCGGTGACATAGATGCCTTTCACTTTCGTCCGGTCCGCCATGCGGTCCGCAGTAGTAAGCTCCTTCCGAGGCGCCGGGGCAGGAGTCGGTGCCGTTTTATTCGTATCCTCCGCAGTTCCTGTGGATGCAGCATCTCCACCCGTGACATCCGATGCCGTTTCCCCGGCAGCGGTCACCTCAGCAGAATCCACCGTTGCCGCAGCTTCTATTCCATCACTTCCTATTCCATTCCCTGTTAACTCTATCTCATTGTCTGTTCCGCAGCCGCTCATACTAAATATCAGCATAATCCCCGCCGCTAGAAGTCTCTTCCCCAGACTCTTGTTTCGTATCATCAGTATTCTCCCTGCATGCCGACGGTTGGTCATATTTTCTTCGGCTCTTTTTACCGCCGGAATACTGTTATCAGATTTTTTCCTGGTCTACTCTTCCTCTGGATAGGTCAGTCCCCACTGTTTTCGGATCTCTGTCATCATGCGCATGACATCTTCCGTATAATTCAACTTCATGACCTCCGGTTGTCCGGCAATTGCCCGCTCCATATCCTCTACCTCATAGACGAGGGCATCCGCTGTGGCTCCTGTCCGGAGCTCCTCAGTATGACCGTCCTCCGTGTAGGTGATCACTGCCTTCTGTCCTCTGGGATATTCATACATCTCTACATAAGCCTTGTCAAAAGAGAGCATGCCCCGCTTGGGCTGCTTGGCATGCAGAGATAATGTCACTGTTGCCATTTCCTTTTTCGGATTCATTAAAAGGATCCCCGCCTGCTCGTCCACTCCCGTAGGTGCAAATTTCACCTGAGAGGCGATCTGATCCGGACGGGAGCTTAAGAACATTCTTACAAAAGAGAGCGCATATACGCCGATATCCAATAATGCACCGCCCGCCAGATTCCGGTTGAAGAACCGGTTCTTCATGTCATATTCCTTATAGCTTCCGAAGTTCATCTGTATCACGCGAAGTTCTCCGAGGTCTCCAGCATCCACTCGTTTTAACAATTCCTTATAGATTGGCATATGATAGATTGTCATAGCTTCCGCCAGAACTACGCCGTGCTCCTTCGCCAGCTGCATGGCTTCTTCCAGCTCTTCGGAGTTTAACGTAATGGATTTCTCGCACAACACATGCTTACCTGCTGCCAGAGCTTTTCGTAAAAATTGAATATGCGTATTATGAGGCGTAGAGATATAGATGATATCCACCGCAGGATCCGCACAGACCTCCTCAAAACTTGTAAATACATTCTGCACACCGTATTTCTTTGCAAAAGCTACTGCTTTCTCCTGCGTACGGTTCACGACACCATACAGCTTCTGCCCTCTTTTTTCCATAGCCTGTGCCAGTTCATTGGCTATGACACCGCAGCCTGCACTCACCCAGTTTCCCATCTATTCTCTCCCTTCCTTTCCACGTATTTTATTCTCATACATTTTAGTATCTGCTTCATTTACGATCTTGCGAATATCCACACCACAGCCTACTGCCCAGCCCGCGGCACTGGAGATCGGCATCTCACCCTGTCCATCCCGCTCAAGCAGTGCTGCGCTGACCGATTCTACCATGGATTCAATTTCAAAATCCACAGGATTCTCAATGATCATGACAAATTCATCTCCACCCACGCGATAAACCTTACGTCTGTCCGTAGACAATTCATACAATACAGAAGACAATGTCTGAATCAGTACATCTCCTGCTGCATGACCGTATTTGTCATTGACATATTTTAGATTATTCACATCCCAGAAAACAGCTGCCAGCCTGTGTACCTGCGGATAGTAGTTTTCAATCATTTCCTCATATTTATTTTTGTTATACACATGGGTACCCAGATCCGTCTCTTTGCGATAAGTCAGATCAGCGATCCTTTGTGCATCTTCATGGCTGCTGATACTGATATAGCGCAGGATGAGTGTGAATACCAGAAGAATCACTGCCCGCGGTAGTGCTCCATAGAACAATATTACAAATACCGGATCCGGCTCAAAGTCAAACTGTAAAGCTCCTGCACTCCACTGCTCCAGATACCAGCTTCTTGTATGATTGCTTCCAAGCAGCAGGTTCAGATCACATATACCGTGATAAAATCCTGCCAGCATACTGATCGTCATGGTGATATTATTCACGAAATACGTGATCCACAGACTCCTCTTCTGTCGGTACTGCACTGCCAAAAGCAACGGCAGCACATAGATAAGAACTGCGTGAAAAGATAAAAAAGTAGCAAAAATCGCTGAAATCATACAGATCAGCGTCAGGAACACATATTTGACCCATTGCTTCGACAAGTCCACTTTCTTATAAATATAGACTATAGGGATTCCTATGACCGCAGATATTCCCACTGCCATTGTAAAAATTCCGGCATCCACGATAAAGATCCGTAGCAGTGTCAGTACCCAGATCACTAAAACGGTCGCAAAGATCCAAAAAAAGCCTTTCAAAGTCTGCAAGTTTGAGCGTATCTCCTGCTGATGTAATTCCTGATTATACTGTTCCTGGTAATTTTCCATTGCAATATCCTATGTATCTATCATTTGTTTTCTCATTGCTTAGTGTACAGCAAATGTAGTATAACATATTCTGATTGTTTTTGCATTTATTTACGCTAAATTAACAGTTGAATTAACAGTTAAAATAGTGAAGCATACAAAAATATGCCCCTACCACTTCTGGTAGGGACATACATTTTTGGCAATCACAGCCCTGAGCTCCACAAAGCACCCACAGGCTCCACACAGTCCTTCATTCAGGTAATTACAGCTTTTACATACGGCAAGCCGCTTTTCATAAATTGTCTCGTCAGCCCTTATCCCAGACTCCAGTCTGGCAATATACGAATACAGACTTTCCATATAGGCATTCTGATCCATCTCCCGGAGCAGACATTTTCGGCAGGGATATTTCTGCCTTACTTCTTCGTCCGGCATTATTTCACCCGGAACATCACCACGCTGCATGCCGGCATGGTAAATATGATCTTTCCATTTTCAATCTTATAATCTGTAAACACTTCCTCGTGCACCTTGTCGGGATCCTCAAAAGTATTGTAAGCATGCATATCATTGGTAAGAATCGCAGCGGACACGTACTTTGGATTACACTCTGCGAAAGCGATCTCCACCTCTTCTGCCTTATCAATGGACAGGTTGTTCAGGGTGATGGTCACAACACCGTCCTTATCCACGGAAGCGGATTCCTGTAAATGGGGAACCTTGAACTTTTCGTCTTCTCCGATCTGTTCCACACCATCGATATAGCTTTCCACCAGATCCGCATCCTGATGGTATTTGTACATATGGAATACATGATAAGTCGGTGTCCGCAGCATCTTCGGTCCTTCCGTCAGGATCACTGCCTGCAATACGTTGATCAACTGTGCGATGTTTGCCATTTTCACACGGTCACAATGCTTGTTGAAAATATTTAAGGAAAGTCCCGCTACCAATGCATCACGCATGGTGCTCTGCTGGTATAAAAATCCTGGATTTGTGCCGGGTTCCACATCGTACCAGGTACCCCACTCGTCACAGATCAGACCGATCTTTTTCTCGGGATCGTATTTGTCCATGATCGTAGAATGCTTATGAATCAGTTCATCCAGCTTAAAAGCCTTTGCCAGAGTCTTGTACCATGCTGCATCATCGAAATCCAGTGCACTTCCCTTGTGAGACCAGTCATCCTCCGGCAGTGTATAGTAATGCAGGGACAGTCCGTCCATAAAGCCATGCATCCATTCCGGTGCATTTTCAAAACAGGTCTTCAGCACATTTTCAGTCCAATAAGTATCTCCCGCATTGGGGCCGCAACAGACTTTGAAAATTGGGTGCTTCTGATCATAATTTCTCACATAGGTCTGGTATCTACGGTACAGATTGCCATAGTAGGATGGAGTCATATTGCCGCCGCATCCCCAGTTTTCGTTACCGACACCGAAGTAATCCACCTTCCATGCTTTCTCTCTGCCGTTTTTTCTACGCAGGTCTGCCATAGGAGATACCCCATCGAAGGTCATGTACTCTACCCACTCGGACATCTCCTGTACGGTACCGCTTCCCACATTGCCATTGATGTAGGTCTTACAGCCGATCTGCTCACACAGTTCGAAGAACTCATGGGTACCGAAGCTGTTGTCCTCGGTCACACCACCCCAATGAGTGTTGATCATTTTCTTGCGGTTCTCCTTCGGTCCGATACCGTCCTTCCAGTGGTATTCGTCTGCGAAACAGCCACCGGGCCAGCGCAGCACCGGAAGCTTCATCTCCTTGAGCGCTGCCACTACATCGTTACGCATACCATTGGTATTGGGAATCTCGGAATTCTCTCCCACATACAGTCCTTCATAGATACATCTGCCCAGATGCTCGGAAAAGTTACCGTAGAGTTCCGGGTTGATATGTCCCTTCTTGTTTTTTTCGTTAATATACACCTTTGCCATATTAATCTCCCTTCCTCAGAGCATTTATTATTGGAAGCCCTTCACTTCATGCCAGTTTTCCGCAGGCTCCGTACTTTCTTCCACCTGTACATTCTCATATACTACACTTCTTAACTTGTCTTCTGAAAAATTATCCACTCTTGCCCGGATCCGCAGATCCTTCAGTGTAAAATCTGTAAGAAGATACTGCTCTTCATCCGCGATCACATCAAAAAATGTATCACAGACACAATCACAGTCCCGCATGGTGATATGATCGGCATAGGACAGCGGCCTGTCCTTTCGGTCCTTCAGATCAAAAAACTGTGTCCAAGGATAAATCTTAAGGAATTCCTTTACCCTGCCTTCGATCTGTTCCACGGTAATGTATTCATAGCGCTGTGGAGTGTCCGGCCGCATTTTCAGCCACAGCAGTCTCGCTGCTCCCTTGATCTTAACTCTGCGCATAAGAATATTCCGGTTATGTACGGATTCCGAACCGCAGGTGAGACACCCATGACAGAAACCGTAGACGCAATCCTCCACCAGAATCCGCTCATTGATGCCGTTCTCCGGCTGGGTATCCGCCCAGGGCCCTTTACCGCCTTTTAATACCACAGAATCGTCATTGACTTCCATATAGCAGCCCTTGACCAGCACATCCGTACAGACATCTATGTCGATGGCATCCGTACTGGGTGCAGGTATCGGTCCTGCCGGGGAATAGATCTGACAATTTAAGTATTTCACATGATCGCATTTATAAATATGTGTGGTCCAGAAATGAGAATTCTGTAAATGCAGATCTGCGATCAGGACATTTTTACAATTCGACAGATACACAAGGCGGGGACGCTGTTCCTCCTTGTTGCCGCCACCTCCCCATTTCCAGCGGAGCCAGCAGGCTCTCCATGCCTTAAGACCGTTACCGTCAATCGTACCCGGTCCGCACATGGTGAAGCCATCCACCCCGTCTGCATTGATCAGTGCCGTATAGTAGAGGCAGGTCTCTCCCTCGATCCGGGTCTCACGCAAATCATAATCCGAAATATCATTGCTGCCCTTTAAGGTAGCTCCGGCGGAAACATAGAGATGCACTCCCTGTTTGAAATAAATCGATCCGGTCAGATAGGTTCCGGGGGGTACCACCAGAACACCGCCACCCTCTTCTGCCGCCAGATCAATGACCTTCTGGATCTCTTTGGTATAGATCTTTCCATCATCCCAGATCCCATATTCCGTCAGAACATACTGTTTTCCGAGCTCTGTCAGCTGCGGAATCTTCGTCTCATAGAACCAGTCGTCTATAGGGGTTCCGTCAGGAAAATACTCTGTCTGTCTTACTTCCTCGTTATCCATTCTCCGTCTCCTTTGCGTTCCGCTCCCACAGGAAGCGGGCACAGAATCTTCGGATCCGGTCACCTTGACCGGTTACCCGATCTCCACGAATGTCGTATCGTATGGTGCAATGGTTACCGTATATGCCCCAGCTTCCGTAGGGATTGTGGTGGTCTGCTCGGTGTCACTGTTATTGATGACTACCAGTTTTTTGCTCTCGGGATAATAAGCACACTCCGTATACAGATTATCGGTCATATAGTTACCGGAAATGCCTTCTCCGCCCGCATAACGGATCAGCTGGTACAGCATTCTGGTATTCCACAGATTCACTTGGAAGGAAGACAGATAGATCCCCAGTCCCCTGCCGAAACGGTTCACGGTTACTTGCGGCTTCCCGCCGTCTGACAAAAGCACCTGTGCCCTGCCGTCTGTCAGGTAACGGTTCTCCTTCGCTTCCACACCGACACCTTCCGGGATCAGTCTCTCCGGATCCGCTGCCTCGAAAGCCCATTTTCCATGGCAGACTCTTGCACCGGTATCTTCATCGATTCCCAGCACATGAGCCATACGGAAATACGTATCGTATCCTTCCACAGCAGAAGGCTCATTCACACCGATAAAACAGCCGCCCTCGTGTACCCACTTTGTAAGTGTGGTAACAAGTTCCTCATCCTTCCAGGCATCCCCGCCGCTCCAGGCACTTCCGGCTCTGCCTGCATTGATCACTACATCTACGTCCTTCAGTATACCATGTTTTACATCCTCAAAGGAAATAAATTTCACATCCACGGGAAGTCCAGACAGGGCTTCGTTAATGTGGATCAGGTCATGCATATACGTCTCATGGAAATGTCCGGATAATGTCCAGGAACGTAAACTTCCCCAGTAGTGCAGTACTGCCACACGGGTCTTGATACGGTAAGGCTCACCCTCATCGTGGAAGCTGCGGATCAGACGGAATTCGTCTGCCACCTTTTCCATATAATCGCAGAAGTCCGGGAAATCCTCTACCAGATGCAGATATCCGCCGAGACCGATCCGGTCGATCCTGGCCCGTAAAAGTGCGCGTCTTACACTGTTCCAGTATTTTTTCGCATCCAGCGTGGGATCGCCGCCTTCCATGAAGGTCGGTGCTCCGCCCAGTCCCACCGGGAACAGGTACGGATGCAGACGCAGTTCATGTACCGGCACATCCACGCCTGCGCACAGTCTCGCTTCGTAACCGGAGAAAACACATTTGATCAGTCCGTCGAAGCCAAACTCCCCAAATCTTCCGTTGTAAGGCTCCACACCTACCCAGCTGTCATCATAGAAGACATACGCCTTTTTACCGTAGGAATGCACCATATCGATCAGTTTTCTGCCGAAGGAAATGACGAAGTCATTGATAAATGCCATCCAGTCCGCCTTTTTTGCGTTGCCGGGCATATGGGTCACATGCAGCTGTCCCTTATTGATAAAATCTTCCGCTGTCATACGGTAACCATATTGTTTCTCGAATTCCTGCAATGCCGGAACACTCACAGTGAAATCATAGGAACCCCAGTCGGAGAACAGATTCCGGTTCCTCTCACTGCTTCCCCAGATCCATACGAAATTATAGAACATGGAAGTAAAGCGTACCACCGTGGTATCCGGATGGGTCTCGCACCAGTTCTTCATCCAGCCAAGCAGATACTCCTGATTTTCAGGGTATCTGGGATCGATCTGCATCAGATGCTCTTTGTCCCAATGGTTCGTAGTGTGGTTGTACATGGAGATCTCTTCCCAGATACGATAGGCTAAGAAGCTCACCGTATACTTATGAAAAGGCGTGATGCCGCACAGGATCACACTTCCTTTCTCTTTGTCATAGTTCCAGTGGGAATTGTCGATCTTAACGTTGGCTGTTCTGTCGTACACTTCCCAATATTCCAATGCCGCCACACTGTCATTAATCCGGAACTGCTCCGCAAAAAAGCTGTCCATCAATCCGATGGCCACCGTATCAGACTCTGCCACACAAGGAGGGGTACACAGAAAAGTCTGCTGCAATTTGTCCTGATTCTCCTTTGCCCAGGCATTATGATCTCTGATAATACAGATGGTGGAGTAGATGCCGTAGCCGGCATGGGTGATCTCATCGGAAAGCACGGTGCCGTCACTGTCACGGATCACATCTGCGCCCCATTTTCCCGCCATTTTCAGAGTCAGTTCTTCATATCCTGATTCTCCCGGTAAGGTAAAACCACCTTTTCCCATTCTGAGTTCCTCCTCATATTCCTGCTTTTTTCTGGTTATTCTTGCTTATTTTCTTACTTGTTCCCGTTACAGAAGTTCTTCCTTCAGGCACAGTCTTACGACACGCTCCAACTGCTCTGCCTCAGACAACAATACCTGATCTCCCGCCGGGTCCGGAATGTCTTTGTAGATCTCCGGCTTCTTCGGCACTTTTATCTGCCCCACAGGTTCCCATGCGCCGAAGCCTTTCGTCACACACTCTGCCAGATATGCATAAGCTCTCTCAGAATATCCGGAGCATTTTTCACGAATCTCCTCCGCCACATAACCGGCCATTTTGTAAGCGCCGAAGTCATTGGTATGCGTATAATCTCCCGGGAAAAAGATGGGTTTTGCATCCTGTAATCCCTTTTCCAGAACGTATTCCTTACTGTGGGCATGGAGATCCAGCACGGGAATATTGTACTGTGCTCCCAGCTCCAGACACACATCTGCGAATTCCTCCAACAGATCCAGATAGGTCTGGTCCCGCAATCTCCAGGTATTTCTTGCAATGGGTGTTACCAGTACCGGATAGACACCCCTTGCCTGATTCTCTTTGATATAGCGGTGCAGATTCGCCTGATAGCCGTCCTTTGCCTGCAGCTTTGGAAGCTTCTGGTCATTGTGACCGAACTGGTAAAATACATAATCGCCGGGTCTGCTGTACTGTTCGATCACCGCATAATGTCCCTCCTTGCGGAACGTATCTGTGGTCAATCCCGAATGAGAATGGTTCGACACGGAAAGTCTGGCATCCAGATATGCCGGAAGCATCTGTCCCCAGCCACAGTAACAGGTACCGGGATAATAGGGATAATCTCCGGGCTGATCCGTCACTGTGGAATCTCCTGCCAGATATACGGTGGGACAATTCATCTCTTCCACCGTAAGAGCACTGATTCTTGGTCTGTCTGCCAGCACCGCAATGTCCACGGTCTTATCCGCAAAAATATGCGAATACCCCACCGGTACAATATCGCAGACATTCACCGCCATGGTATAAGTGAACTCTCCTGCCTGTACTCTGCCGCGAAAAGCAAGACGTCTTCTACCGGTAAAGATCAATACCTCTCCCATCTCTTCCTCGGAGCGGATTGTCAGCGTGACCTTATAATTGCCCTGTCTGGGCACATCCACTTTGAAGAGTAACGGGATCCGTCTGGGAGAACCCGGCATTTTTTCTCCTGACTGTGCCTCCAGGACTGCCACTTCTTCTGTGGAATCCAGATAGCAGCCATTCTCATCTTCTCTAAGGAAGGTCAGATTCTCGTTCTGATACCAGTACATCGGTTCAAAAGACGAATTCAGTTCCCGGATCTGCAGTCCTTCCTGTTCTCTTCTGTTTTTCTCTGTTACAAAGCCATAGCCTTTTCCGGGCTGATAGAGGTCGTCACTGCCCACATCGATCAGATTGGCAGTTCCTCCGTCCTTCCCGAACAGAAAATTCCTGCGAAACATTTATAACGCACCGTCCTTCTCAATCTCGTCGGATACTAACAAAGTTGCAAAAAATGATAATGCCAGTCCCTGTCCCCAGCCCTGGATATACGCCTTGGGAATTCCCCGGTAGCCTTCCTTGTCTCTCATAACAGCGGTACCACCGGAGACATTCATTACCTTACCGTCCTCACTTACGTTGGCAAGCAGCCCCTTGATTGCCTTATTGATGTATTTGCTATGTAAAGGATTGCCTCTGGTCAGCATTGCTGCGGCAATTCCCGCAGATGCGGAGATCTCTTCATAAGATTCCGGATCATCCACCACAGTTCTCCACAGTCCGTTCTCTGTCTGGTATACCTTCAGTGCTGCCAGCTGCTCATTCAGAGAACCTGCCACATCGATATACTTGGGATACAGATAGCACTGGGGCAGGATGCCTCCTACCTGTGACATGGTAAATGCTGCCCAGGCATTCGCTCTTCCCCAATAGATACCGGACATATGGTCTCCGGCAATATTGTCATAGCCGTGATACCAGAGCCCACTGCTGGGGTTCTGTAAATATTTGATATGCCAGTAATACTGGTTCAGCGCATCATCAATTAACTCTTCATCGTGTTCCAATACTCCCACACGCAGCATCAGAAATGCCGCCATGAACAAGGTGTCGCACCAGCACTGCTCCGGGAAATCATTGTTGGCAGATACCGTATGCTGTAATACATGATCTCCAAAGCGAAGAGCATCTTTTCTCAGATAAGCGATCTTGCTCATGAGAATATCGTGATACTGCTGCTCTCCCGTTGCCTGGTATAAGGTGATCAGACAATGTCCCATAGCACAGGCATTTACGGTCCATACCTTGGGCAGCCCCAGATCGATCAGTTCGTCGATGCGATCCTTTAACAGCTCCAGATATTCCTTTTTCCCGGTCTTCTCATAAGCATCACTGATTCCGTAATATGCCACACCACAGGGCCAATCCCAGGTGAGATCCATATTCATGGTCTTTTTCACAATTTTATCAATGACTTCCTCTATCTCTTTTTTGTCATATTCCAGCTTTAACATAATTCCTCCGTTTCTGCCTTTTGGCGGTTTATATTCTTTTCCCACATCTGTTTTTATTGTAAAACAGGTCCTCGGAAAAAAACATAAAACATCTTCAACGATTCAAAGTAATTGTATTTCTAATATAGCCCCCAAGCCATTCATGCCTGGGGGCTGTATGTACTTACTGTAATAAATCTTTTTACTTACTGAAGTCTGGTGGTATTACCTGCATCCAGTGCAGCCTGTCTCTCATCGATAACTTCCTGGTAACCTGCCTCCAGGTACTTCTGGCTCAGTTCGTCATACAGAGCGTCGAACTGATCCTTAGAGCACATGGTCAGCTTATCACGATACTCAGTGTACAGATCATACAGAGTCTGATTGTACTCGGTTACTGCATCAATAGAGGTTGCGAACAGACAGTCAGAGTTAGCCTTGCCTGCTTCGTAGATAGCAACCTGTCCGTTATAGTTAGCCAGAATCTGGTCATAGAAGTCCTGAGGAATACCCTGAGGGGTGATTGCCTTGATGTCCTTCTCGATAGAACCAAGAGTCTTGACTGCGGTTACTGCACACCAGTAGTCTACGTTGTTGTTGTGACCCTGCTGCTCATCCAGACCGGTCTGATCTGCTACTGCTACGGGATCACCGTTGTCATCGTAGTTGAAGTTCACGCCTTCAATACCCCACTGCATGGTGAACAGGTTCTCGGGCTGGTTCAGCCACTCAAGATACATCATAGCTGCTTTTACTTCATCCTCGGTAGCATCGTTAGCGAAGCCGATCATCATACCAAAGTTGGTTCCGGGTCTGTAAGAAGCGGAAGATCCCCAGCTCTCATCCTGTGTCCAGGTAGAAGGAGTAACTGCTACTGCCAGCTTGCCATCGGGGTTGGTCTCATAGAAGGAATTCAGTACGTTCATGGTAGAAGATACATATCCGGTCCAGGTAAATGCTTCACCGTTGATGAAGTCTGCCTCTGCCTCGGAAGCATCTCTTAAGTAGTACTCAGGATTGTAGTAACCATCGTTGTACAGCTCGTTCTCCCATTTTAAGAATCTCTTCTGAGCTTCCGTGGACAGTGAGGGAATCTGATAGTCACCGGTGGTTGCCCATGTAGTCTCATCCTGAGGATAATCTCTGTAACCGTAGTTCTGGTCGATACCTGCACCGCTTACTTTCTTACCGCTTAAGGGATACTTGTGACCATTTTCTACCAGTTTTGCATACAGCTCTAACAGCTTGGTGTTGTCGCCAACAGGATACTCAGAAAATCCTGCTTCCTCCAACCAGTCCTGACGATAGAAAGTACACCAGGTATAAGTGGTATTGCCGTAAGGTCTGTAACCAAGTACCAGATAATCTTCATCAGACAGCTTGGTGTAAGCGTCGTTGCCATGCTCTACCATGGTCTCCCAGTAGGTGGGGGCAATCTGCTTGAACTCTTCTACATCGTAGGTCTGCAGATAGCCGTCTGCCTGCCAGCTTGCCAGCTTATCATAGTCATATTCCATACAGATCGTAGGAAGGCTCTGGCTTGCTGCCAGCATAGCGTAATCGGTCATAACGTCGCTACGGGTAATTCCTACATATTCTACAGTGATATTGTACTTGTCACCGAAATTCTCCTGTACCCATTTGGTCCAGTAGTTGTTCTCTACATCGGAGCATCCGTTTCCGGAAGAACCACGATCGTATACGGGGATCTGCAGAGTAACATTGTCTGCGAAAGGCTCCCATCCATCAATACCTGCTACTGCTGTGGAAGTTCCTGCATCTGTGCTTGCTTCTGTGCTTACCGCTGCGGTATCCTTTGTGGAAGTATCCGCACCTGCGTCAGTACTCCCACCGCATCCGGTCAGAGTTCCCATTGCCATAGCACCAACCAGTGCCGTTGCCATTACCTTGTGAAGAGTATTCTTCTTCATAACTCAATCCTCCTTGTTTTAAATACATAGTTTTATGTGTACCCCCAGCTTCGGGGAAAACTAACATGGTTGCTTTTGTTTCTCTTAACCCTTTACTGCTCCGATCATAGTACCCTGTACGAAATACTTCTGCAGGAACGGGTAGATGATAATGATAGGAATTGTTACGAACATGATGCTGGCTGCCTGTAACACTTCGGGAGTGGACTGAATCGCACTACCGGTATCTGCCAGGGAGGAAGTCTGCGCTTCCGCTGCGGATGCAACCAGCTGATACAACTTGTACTGGATCAGCTTCAGATCAGCACTCTTTGTGTAGTACATGTTGTCTGCGTAGGAGTTCCAACGGCCTACGGCGTAGAACAGAGACAACGTTGCCAGGATCGGTTTGGACAGCGGTAACACAATCCTGCTCAGGATCTGGAAGTTGCTTGCGCCATCCAGGAAAGCGGATTCTTCCAGGCTGTCGGGAATTGTACTCTGGAAGTAGTTCTTCATGATCAGCATGTTGTACGGGGAATAGATCAGAGGTAAGATCAATACCCACATGGTATCCAGCACATGCAGCTTCTGATATAACAGGTAGCTGGGGATGATACCGGCGCTGAAGTACATCGGTACCATCAGCAGGAATGTCAGTAACTTTTTACCTTTCAACCGCTTCTTGGAGAGCGGGTAAGCGGCGCAGGTACATACCAGCATTCCCAGAGCCGTGAAGATCACGGTAACGATCACCGAGAAGATCATGGAATAGGTCATGGAGTTGTCTGCAAACACCTTCTTATAAGCATCGAAGGTGATATCCTTGGGCCAGAAGTAAACGCTCTTGGACATTACTGCGGTATTGCCGGAAATGGATTTCACTGCCACATGCAGGAAAGGTAATACGCAGCTGGCGCAGAGGATAACGATCACTGCCATCATGACAAAATCACTGATGCGGAATTTGTTGACCGCATGAGCTCCGCCTGCGGAGGTAGATTCTTCGTTGATATTCACTTCTTTTTTCTTCATCGCTCTCACCTCCTACAGTAATCCGTCTTCGCCAAGCTTCTTGGCAAATTTATCAGATAACAGAACCAGGATCAGTCCGATCAGTGACTGGAACAGACCAACCGCGGTCGCCGCACTGAACTTTCCGGCTCCAATACCTTTATTGTATATGTAGACAGCCAGCTGATACTGGAAGTCCTTGACCTGCGAGTTTTCTAACGCCGTCAGTCGCTCTAAGTTACTTCCCATGACACGTCCGAGGTTTAGGATCAGCAGTGTTACTACTGTGCTCTTGATACCGGGAAGTGTGATGTGCCACATTCTCTTCCAACGGTTCGCACCGTCGATCATGGCTGCTTCGTACAGTTCTCCGTTGATACCGGTGATCGCTGCCAGGTAGAGGATGGTGCCCCATCCCATTGTCTGCCATACACCGATTAGCAGATAAGTGATTGCCCAGTGCCATTTCTCATTCAGGAACGGAATTCCTTCGGAGATCACTCCCATGTTGGTTAACAGGATATTCACCAGACCGGAGTTGGGGCGGAACATTGTCATCGCTACGCTTCCGATGATGGCCCAGGAGAGGAAGTGCGGCAGATACAGGATCGTCTGGGATACCTTTTTGAATCTGGGATATCTTAATTCATTCAGGATCAGTGCCAGAATGATCGGCATCGGGAAACCCACTAACAGGTCTGCCAGATTGAACACTACGGAGTTGCGAAGCGCTCTCATGAAGTCGGCATCCTTGAATATTTTAATGAATGTCTTCATTCCCACCCATTCACTGCCTGCATATCCCTTCGCCGGTTTGTAATCCATGAAGGCCATCCGCAGTCCCGGGTAAGCACCGTAGCTGAATACAATTACCATGATCAGTGGAAACAACAGAAGCAGATACAACTGCCAGTCTCTTTTAAAAGCTTGTTTCCAAGTGGTTTTCGTTTTCACCCCCGCCACATTGGCTGCATTCTTCTTCGCCATATCGAACCTCCTCAAGTGTCAGTTATGTTTTCTCGTCATTTTGTACACTTTTTGTAACCTTGTAAGCATATTATCATACATGTTGTCACATTTTTCTAATCAAACGTTATAGAAAACTATGCAAAAACGACCATTATTAAACATGTTCGTTTTTCGTATTTTACCTTATTGCGTTTGTTATTTGATTTTATAACATATATTTTTCAAGAAAAGCCCACATTTTTCAATATTTTTAACCATTTTTAATCTCATTTCCGAGAACGATTCCAAAAGTGCACTTATTATTTATACAATATAATGGTTGATTTTGTCCAGTTTAATTGTTATATATAATGTATAGGCATTATTTCCATGGCTGTGAACCGTTTTTTCACAGTGTCATACAGGATGCACAATGGATTTATATAAGATCCACAGGAGGTTGAAAATGGCAAAATCCAAGCGAGTGGTTACAGAATACAGAAGCTACTATCTGCCCATGCAATTCCCCGTACTGCTTCTGTCCGGTGATTATTGGAAGATCTCGGATATCCCCAGCGGAAGTCTTCACTTCCATAATTGTCTGGAGATCGGACTCTGTCATTCCGACAGCGGCACGTTAGAGATCAACGGCGACAAGCAGTCCTTCCATGCCGGTGATGTCACTATCCTGCCCCGCAACGTCCCGCACACCACTTACAGCACTCCCGGTACCAGGAGCCACTGGTCCTATCTGTTTCTGGATCCGAGGGAGCTGTTTCACAATCTTCTCCCCGCTTCCTGGAAAAATTACGACCTGTCCACAGATGGTTTCCCAGGCTTCCGTTATATTTTCAGTCAGGATACTTTCCCTCATATCAACTATCTGGTGTCTCATATCATCCATGAACTGGAGGAACAGAATCCCTGTTACCAGATCAGTGCCAGAAGTCTGTTGTGTTCCCTCTATATTGAGTTGTACCGGATTGAAAGTCTCGGAGGTGCCAATCCCGACACTGCGAAGCCGGGCTCTCCCGAGATCCTAGCCCTACAGGACCGCAAAAAAGAGGGTGAGATCGCCGAAAACTCTCTGGTGATCTCACCCGCTCTGGAATATATTGAGAAAAATTATATGCAACAGTTTACCATCGAATATCTGGCAGAGCTGTGTCATTGGAGCCCCACTCATTTCCGCCGGGTCTTCCACGATATCATGGGCACCTCCCCGTTGGACTATGTGAACAATACCCGGATCCTGAAATCCTGTATCCTGTTACGAAGCACGGAGCATTCCATTCTCGACATCTCCGAAATGGTGGGCTTCCATTCTGTGTCCAGCTTTAACCGCTACTTCGCCAAGCTGATGCAGATGTCTCCCAGAGAGTACCGCAAGCAGATGCAGCAGAGCGAGAAAAAAGCGGAAAACCAGTCCATTCTGGAATTCGCCGGATGGATGCGTCCGGAATAACCGCACTCTGCATTCCGGTAGCTCCGGCCATTAAGCCAGGCGTTTGTGTTTCCATTTGCCGGAGTAATACCGGATCACGGGAATGATGCACCCGCAGCTCCAGGACAGAGGTGTGGCGATCCAGATTCCCGTCACGCCTAAGATTCCGGACAACAGATACGCGAACACGATTCTGCCAGTCAGTTCCGTTAAGCCTGCTACCATGCAGGTATTCACATCTCCGGCGCCACGTATCACATTCTGATAGCTCTGCATTACGCCGGCGATCACATAGGCCACGCCGATGATCGTAAGATACGTACAGCCGATGCCGATAGCTTCTCCCGATTCGTTTGCATCCAAAAACAGCGTCATTAACTGCACCCGGAAAATAAGTACCATGGAGGCAATAAAAATACTTGCTCCCACCATGACACCCAGCGTCTTATAGAGTGCTTCCCGGATCCTGTCATACTGATTCTTTGCAATATTCTGCCCGGTAAATACCGAAAGTGCCGTTCCGATAGAGACGATGACCTGAATCGCCACACTGTCCACACGATTTGCCGCCACGTAAGCTGCCATGGTGGACGAGCCAAAGGAATTCACCAGTCTCTGTACACTCATGCCGCCTAAAGCGATCATGCAGGACTGAAACGCCGCCGGGAATCCGGTCTTTACCACCAGTTGGACATAACCGGCTTCCGGCTTCCACTTCATCAGGGATAATCCGATCTCTTCTCTCGTTTTCCACACTTTTATAAAACAGATCACCGCTGAAGTGCACTGCGCCAGAATCGTAGCATAAGCTGCTCCCGCTACTCCCATTTTGCACACAATGATGAAAAATAAGTCAAAGGCAATATTCACTGCAGACGAAGCAATCACTGCCCGCAGCGGAGTCCTGGAATCTCCCACACTGTTTAGTATCGCCGCACATCCGTTATAGATCACACTGCCGAACACAAAAGTATAGATGATATGCAGATATTCTGCGGAATAGCCCATGACATTCTCCGGCACACTTAAGAGCCGGAGGAAAAATTCCGCGCCGAAGATTCCGATGAGTGACATGATGCCGGTCAGCATGCCCGCCACCCAGACAAGTGCCGTCACCGTCTTCGCCAGTCTCTCCTTATTACCACAGCCAAAGCACTGTGCCACCACCAGTCCGGCACCGTTGCACATGCCACTGACCAGCGCCAGCAGAAAATAAGTCAGCGTTCCCGTACTGCCTACCCCCGCCAGAGCACTCTCGCCCAAAAACCTTCCCACGATCACTGTGTCTGCCACATTATATATTTGCTGGAATATGTTGCCGATCAACATCGGTATGGCAAACCCAATGATCAGTTTTAATGGTTTACCCTGTGTCATATCTTTCATGTATGTGTCCTCTTTTTTATCCTTCTGTTTCCAAAGTGAGTCCAGTCAGACCGGGTTCCGGTCAACTCAACTGCAGCAGTCTCGCCCCTGCCAGACGCATCTCCCGCTTCGGAGGCAGATCGTAATAGACATCCATTTTGAACGGATCCAGTTCCAGGGTCAGATGTGTCGGGCAGTCGTAACGTTTCAGAGCCACACGCCATAGTTCACCATTGGAGAACCAGTCGTCAATCAGTTTTCCGTCCTGATACAAGCGTGCGCAGTCCCCGCCGAAATCCAGTTCCAGCCAGACATCACCTGACAGTGCATCCGTCGGGTGATACTCATATTCCAAGGTTAATTCATAGACGTTCGGTTCTGTTTGACCATATACGCTCCAGATACTTTTCACTGCCTGTCCGCCATCCGTGATCCGCACCTTACCGACTTCCGCAAAGTGTAGATCCGGCAGCAGGCTCACCTTGCCCTTTTCATCTGCCCCTTCCTGCACATAACAAAAATGCTCCGCATCGTGTATGGTAAGGATTCTTACCGCTTCCGCATGATCTTTGCCATCACTCCACTCGAAATAAATATCCTCCGGCTCCTCATCCGTATAGAAATAATAAGTTCCGCCAAAGCATCCCAGATACGAGGCATTGGTTTTTCGAAGTCTGAACTGCTCTCCCCGTATCACCACCGGCAGATTGTAAGGCAGCACCAGAATCGCATCCGTCCTTACATGGATCCGGTCGAAAATAATCTGCCTCTGTATTCCTTCAACATCTGTCACCGTAAACTGTAATGGCTTTTCCGGTGTGATCTGTTTCTCCGTCATTTTCCGTTTTCTCTGGTGATTATTGATAAATAAGAACCCGCAGTCCGCCGTTTTATTATAGCGGAACGCTGCCCGCAACGTCTCCATATCTTCTGCACCCGTGGGCTCGGGGATATTATCCGGCAGATACACTTTCGCCGGTGCCAGCAGTTCTTGTGTGTTTTTTATAAAAATATGGTGTTTGCGCAGTCGATAATAACTTTCTGACGGCAGACCGTTTTCCCGCAGGCACGTCTGAAAATCATAACTTTTCACAGGAAGATCATTGGCATAGCCGGTTGCCTTCGACTCCTGCAGGGTGGTATATTGTCCGTCGGGGTTCACGCCGCCGTGGTACATATAATACCCGATCAGATTTGCCCCTGCTCCCAACATGCAGATCGTTTGTGCCTCGATATCGTCCGGGTAAGGGTAGGTGCGTCTGTGCGCCGTCACCTGCAGTCCCCCACCCAGTTCCGCCGTCAGGTAAGGGAATTTTGACGTATCAAAGGTAAAACCACTCTGTCCTTCGGCGAAATCCGATGCAATATTTGCATCGTCGTGAAAAGGCTGAAACAGGAAATTCTCGCTTGCCGCAAGTTCGTGGGTATGATTCGCCCACGGAGCATCCACATACCCGCCAAGCACCGGCAGGAAGTTTTCCGGTACATAAGCGCCTCCCCATCCGGTCGCTGAAAAATAGGGAGCGGTCAGTCCCTTTTTCTCCGCCATAGCTCTGAGTGTGCGCATATGCGCCATGCCCTCTTCCCTGTCGGAAGGGCCACCGGCATGCCCGTACTCATTCTCGATCTGAACGCCGATGACGGGACCATCGTCCTTATGCATATACCCATCCGCCTGCTCGGCAATCTTGGTAAAAAAGAGGTCCACATACTTGAGCTACTGCGGATCATCCGTTCTAAGAGACAGTTTGCCCCGCTTTTCTTTCTCCACCAGCCAGTCTGGGAAACCGCCGTTCCTGCACTCTCCGTGTGCCCACGGGCCGATACGCAGCCATACTTTCATCCCGGTTTCCTGACAGCAACTCAAAAACGCCTTCAGATTCCTTCTACCGGAGAAATCCCACTCACCTTCCGCTTCCTCATGGTGGATCCAAAACACGTACGTAGCAACGATGTCTACACCGCCCTGTTGCATCTTCTTAAGTGCTGTTTTCCATTCCTCTTCCGGATAGCGGGAGAAATGGAATTCTCCCATGATGGGCAGGATCGGTCTGGCGTTGCAGGTTAAGTATTCGCTGTTATAGCTATATACTTCTTTTTCCATGTTTTTCATTTTGTAATCCTTTCCTCAAAAGCCTTCCTATTCAAGTCTTTCTTTTCAAGCTTTTTTACAGATCATGTACCCGGATTCCCTGATGAGCATTGTCCATGGCAAGTAGTTCTTCCGCACACTTTTCCGCTTCGTCTGACCGTCCCAGTCCTTTAAGTCCCAGGCTCATCATGAACAGACAATGCTTCCGGTTCCGCTCGTCCAGGTTCTCCTCAAAGATCAGCAGATCCGGCAGGGATACCGCAAAATAGTCTATTTTTACATTCTCCTCTATATGCTCTCTGCCATACTCCACCAGCTTTCTAAATCTGCGAACCGCCTGTTCTTCGTTTCCAAGCTTTCTGTACGCCAGTCCCTGATAATAGATCATCTCGGGGGGCTGATCATTGTAATACATCATGCCCACCGGCTCCGACTCTCCGTGACAGGCTTTCGTAAGACTTGCGAAAGCTTCCTCTGTCTCTCCCAGCTTTTCCTGCGCCAGTCCCAGTAGGTAGTACAGATTATTTTCCTGTGCAGACTCCAATTTCCCTTCTCCCAGATTTTGGGGATATTCATCCACTGCCTGCAGGAGAATTGTTTTGGCTTCTACATATTCTCCTTCTGCCGCAGCCGCTTTTGCCAGCTGATACAAGGCGGTCAGGTACTGGGCTGCCACTTTGCCTTCGCCGCCTTCCCACTGATGGAACTTCCTTGCTTTGATCAGATTGAGAGCCTTCTCAGATTCTCCCAGAGTGTTTAAAAGTGTCACGTACTCCAGATACAGATCATCCCTGCTTTCCACCAGGTCAAAATGTTTTTCCATATCACTCCATCGTTCTTTCACGGGAACATTCAGACGCTTTTTCAGCTGATCCAGTTCCAGATACACTCTGGCATCCGTCTCATCCAGCGCAAAAGCTTTCTCCATTTCCTCGTACGCTCTCTGCGGCTGCTTTTTCACATTGTAATATGCCAGTGCCAGATTCCTGTGTACCGTCGGGAAATCCGGGTACCTAAGCGCAGCTTCTTCATAATCCGCTATGGCCTCGCCGTACGCTCTCCTGTCATAGAGCAGGCAGCCCAGATAATAGTAAACCATATCCAGATAATAATCATCTGCCAGACTCTTTAATACGATATAATCTTCCGTTCTGTGAGGGAAACAGCCGTCCGCTACCGCATTTTCTCCCAGTGTCACATACGCTGTCATGTAATGATTTGTCTGTTTCGTATTTTCTTTCCTATGCAGGTTCTGGTATCCGTAAGCAATATAATAATATACCAGCGGATAAATATCCTCTTGCCGTGATACGTTCTGTTGTTCCACCCATTTTTTTGCAAGGGCGATTCCCTGTGCGTAGTCTCCTGCCTCATAGAGATCGATCATCAGCTCCAGCAGGGTGTTATGGTTGATCTTCTCCGGCTGTCTGTCATAGAGCGGATCGATCTTCAGGCTCTCCTTATGTAATTCTTCCGCTTCCAGCACTCTGCCCATTTTTCTTAAAATATTTTCCTTCAATGCCCGGGTTTTCATGCACTGGTACTGTCTGAGAATAGATTCGTTTACATGCTCCAGAGCCTCTGCAAATCTTCCCGCTTTCGCATCCAGGCAGGCAAGTTCATAGAATCCGGGAGCCTGGAAACTGTCGCCCCAGATGGCTTTGTAAAAAGCATCGTAAGCTTCTTTTTCTTTCCCCTGATATTTCAGAGAAAGTCCCAGATTATAGTACGGCTCATAATCGTAAGGGTTCGGATTGGAACGAATAGCCTTCTCCACTGCCTTCCGAAAATACTTTTCCGCTCCGTCAAAATCACACTTTTTAAGCAGACATCTTCCATAGGCATTGTTCAGGCGGATATCGGTAGGATCCCTGCGCAGCCCCTCCAGATAATAATCCTCGGGATGATAAGTGGCATGCCGGTATTGTTCCACATGCAAACCGTAGAGGAACAGATCCTCCGTGGTTTCACAGTCTTTAGGAAGTGGTGCTGCCTTCGCCGGTTCCGGCACTTCTGCTTCAATTTTTTTCGGAAAATGGTAAGAGACCAGTTCTCTCCCATCTGCGGCACAAACACATACCCGCAGGCCGCAGAGTACCTCTGTGCCATTCTGCTCTCCCTCTGTATATGCCGGTATCTGTTGCAATTTTTCACGGTCAATCTTCACTTCATAAGTTTTCTCCGGTGACAGATCTGAGGTTTCCTCATACAGTACCTTTTCCTGTCTGCCGTTTTCTCCCGGCAATGTCAGCAGTATCCGTGCTCCTTTTTGCACGGACGTGGTATAGGCCGATACCGTAAGCTGTCCCTCTGCCTCATCATATTCCGCATTCACCGCCGCATCGATCGTAGCATTTTTCACATAGCCGATATTTTTATAGGGCATAAAATACTGTTTGAAATTCTTGGTCTCCTGAGGCTGGATCCATGTAAAATCCGGCTGATTATCCGTAAAACAGCCTGTCATCAGTTCGATATACGGACCATCCTCGTCGGTCAGTGCAAGGTCCCATGCTTTGCCGAATTCTCCGCATCCCCAGGTCCACTGCTTTTTCCCGGGAGCAATATGATGATCTGCCACGTGCAGAAGTCCTGCCTGTTTTCCGTAATCATATTCCCCGATAAAATTATAATCCGAACGGTATGCCATATAGGAGGTGGGAACCGGAATATTTTTATACTGTGCGATATTCACATGATCGTATTTGTGCTTATAGTAGGTTCCCTCCGCATAGGGGAAACTGATAACATCCCGCTTGCCGTGGTCATATACCGCCGTCACATCCTCCGGAAATACGGAGATGGTGTCATCATTTACCGCTACTGCAGGGTTCGCCCACCACAGGAAGGTCTGGGGCATTTTCGTGCGGTTATACAGCTTTGCCGACAATTCGATATATGCCTTATCCGGATACAAAGTCACGCCCAGCACGCCCTCTGTCCGGAACATATTCTCGATCTCTCCCATCCAGACTGTCGCACTTCCGTCCTCATTTTCCGCATAGGTATATTCCACCGGATCAAAGGTACTGGGTCTGTGATGCTGCGGCCAGTTGAACTCAATACCTCCGGATATCCAGGGTCCCGCCAGTCCCACTAACGCCGGTTTGATGACATGATTGTAATAGATAAAATCATAGCCATTTGTCTTGTCATAAGCTCTCTGGATCCTGCCTCCCAGCTCCGGCAGCATCATTACTTTCAGATAATCGTTCTCCAGAAAAAGTGCTGTATACTCCTTATCCACTTTCTCATCGCTGATCTTCTCGATCACCGTGTGGGGATAGATCCTTCCCGAGCTTCCCTGATAGACACGTTTCTCCAAAAACATCGGATTCTTATCCGGCTTTCCTGCTTCGTATGTGGGAATGATCACTTTTTCTTCCCAGACCTGAACCTTATTCATGGTTTCCTCCTTTTATCTCCGAACAGCTTCTTTGGGCCGCCCGTATATTTTTAACCTCGCACCAGTGTGCTTAACTCTTCTTCCGTTAATTCCTCCGCCGGTTCAAAATTCTCTCCCGACAGATATGTATAAATTGCCGCCTGCAGTGCCCTCGCCTCCGGATACTGCTGACTCTTATGCAATTCCATGGTGGATAGCAATACTTTTCCCTTCAGGCATCGAAACTCTATCAGTTGTGCCATGGGACGTAAAAAAGCATAGCTGTCCATCTCCGTAATGATCATCTTCATGGGATGCGGCAGAATCACCGCCCGCTTCGTTGCCATGATCCACCATTGCCAGTCCGTGTGAAAATCCGTGGGGAATTCCTTAAAAATCGGATGTTCCGTATCTATGATCTGCCCCATACCGCCCTCCTGATCCGCGAAAGTTCCCACCGACCAGAAATCTGTCGTAAACTGTGTTTTTATGGAATACGGCAGGCTCTCTTCGTCCGCGTCCGGAGACAGATAGACTCTTCCGCCGTTTTGAAGCACCTCTTTTGTCCGCTCATCAAAAATTCTGGCTTCATATACATTTTCCGGGCAGACCGGGGTTGTCTTCTGATATACCCACACCGGATAGGAGCCGGTGCTGTTGCCGATACTCACCGTAAGGGTGAGTGCTGTATTCTTTGACATCACATCCAGTGGAATATCCAGAATCCCTATCGTAGTATAGCTGCCCGGAGGACAGCTTTTGGTCTCTGTATCTGCTCCGGCTGCTACCACCGTATTTTCGCATTTTACCGTTGCTTCCTGTTTACTGTTTCCGCCCTCAGATGCACATTTTCTTTCTGTAAGTGCCCAATGCAATACTCCTGTGATATTTTTCCTGCCGAAATTTGCCACTTCCACTTCCGCGGTCAGCCGTTCTCCTGCCTCATAGGTATAACGTGGGAGTTTCACCAGGATCCTGCACTCTCTGAAAAACTCACGGAATCGTTCCGGTCTGGCAAAATCGTACGGCTTCGGTTCTAAATGGGAATTCATCATGCCCACCAGTGCCGTTCCCTGTCCCGGGAAGTCCTGCAATCCCAAAAGTGAAATCCCGGAAAGTTCTCTCGTCCGCATGGCTGCTTCAATTTCCTCCCGGTATGCCAGTCTGGACAGTTCGCCGGTGGCTTCCACATATTTTTTCCATACGGGTAAAAGTCCCCGTTCCTCTACACGTTTTTTGATCAGTTTCAGATTCACCGGATCCGATATTCCATGAAAGCTTTTCAGCTCCTCAAAATCCGGCAACACTTCGAACTGCCCCACTTCAAAACTGAATACCGGCTTAGGATATTCCTTTCGGATCTCTACCATCGCTGCATCATAAGCGTGATCTGCCGATGGATAATTTTCGTTAATGTATCCCCGCATACCGGAGAAAGTTCCCCGAATCACCACATTCTTGCAACTCTGCGATGTATAGAAATCACTCTCTGAGTCACATCCTTCTTCCCCATAAAAGGCATTGGATCCGTTCGCATACAGCCTGGTAGGATCCAGCCTTTTCGCTGTTCTGACCAGTTCCCGCATCCGCTCTCTGCCTTTCCCCTGTGCCTGCAATTCGTTCCCCAGAGTAAGCATTACAAAAGAAGGATGATTGGCATAAGTTTTCAATATCGCTGTAAGCTCTGCCCGGTAATACCGGTAACTTTCCTCCGTTCCAAAGGCATTCTTCGGATCCCAATGAGACAGCTCCGGCTGCAGCAGCATTCCCAGCTCATCCGCTGCCGCAAAAGCCGCTTCCGGCTCACAGTGGGAATGGAATCTTACACAGTTTATTCCATAACTGCGATATTTTAATAACATCTCTTTCCATTCCGGAATCGTCATGGGTGGATGTCCGGTCTCCGGATATTCTGCGCAGTTCGCCTCACCACGCAGGAAAATTGTCCTGCCATTCAGCGCCAGCCTGCCACTGCCGTTATCGCCAAAGGAGCGGATGCCGAAACGGATCCGGCACTCGTCGACGATGTCGTCCCCATACTCTGCCGCCATACCACTGTCCAGGATTGCCGCCATCTCATAGAGATTGCCTTCGGCTTCGTCCCACAGCTTCACATTCTCCCGCAGGGGCAGATTTCGGAACCAGATTTCTGCTGTTTTCTGATTCTCTTGTGCCTCGGCTCCGGTTTCCATTAAGTTCTCCCCGGCGCAGCCGAAAATCTCCGTCAGTTTCTGAGTATTTTCTAAGTTTCCTGCTGCCAGAGTCTCTGACTGTAATACCATTTTTGCATCTATTAATATTTCCTTTGCGCCCGGTGCCAGCTCCACACAGACATCTATCACATAGCTACCTGCTTTATTATTCTCTTCCTTTTTTACCGCTCTCGGATATACTCGGAGACTGTCTATAAAATTCTGCGGTCGGGTATACATGCTGCATTCGCCAAGTATACCATTCCAGTTCGTCTGTGTCTCATCTGTTGCTGCGGAAGAATAGCAGATAGCCGCTTTTGGCATTTCCGGGTAGCTGTTATCCGAAAGAAACGTAAATTCATGTTCTCCCGGTGTCACTCCGGTCAGTTCAAAAATGTAAGGTGTACTCAGCGTTCCCTGCCGAAAGATGCAGCTTTCGGCTCCATCCACAAACAATCGCAGCGCACGCGCCCGTTCCACTCGAACGAACAGCCGCTCCATGCCATATTCCGGTATTTTTATTCTGCGGCTGATCCGTGCTTTTCCTTCATAGGTATGCCGCCTGGTAAATCTTGTAGCGATCGGTGCATCTTTATCTATCTCTTCCTCTGCATTCCCCAACGCCGCATCCGGATGCCACTGATTCGCTCCCACATCTCGATGTCCGATCCCGTTCTCATCCAATGTTCCCGGCAGATCCATCTGTCCCGTGGTTCCGTCCTCCAGTTCCACGTGCCAGCTTCCATCCAACAATATTTTCATATATGACTCCATCCCACAAGCGTTTTTCGGTACAGAAAAATTCCATAGTAAATCCACAGTAATTTTTCTGATATTTTTCTTCTTCATTACGGAATCATTATATAGCTTACTTTTAGTGTCTTAAATTCACTATCGTGAACTATTTTTTATATCTATTGCATTATCCTGAACTTTTTTTGATATAATATGTGTGAAGGAGTGAATCAGAAATGACAGATAGAAGAACTTTTTTATACGAAGATTTTGAAATATCCTATGAAGATACAAAAAAAGGGTGGTCCATGCCCTATTCGCATCACCACACCAACTATGAAATCTATATTCTGCTCTCCGGAGAGCGTCTGGTTACCATCGGCGACATCACCTACCGAGTAGAAGCCGGCATGGCAAGCCTGTTTGAGAGTAATATCTCTCACCGAAGTGTCGGTGACACAGATTATACCGGGATATGCATCCATTTTTCAAAAGCCTATCTTCAAAAATACTTTTTGCCTGCCGTAGTATCTTCCTACCTGACCTGTTTCCAGACACCGATTATTTTCATACCCGAGGATTACAGGCAACAGCTCCTCGACTGGAACGCAGCTTCCTGCTGTAAATCTCCCACTGCATACCTGTTATTGGCACAGATTCTTACAGATCTGACAGCTTTTCGCTATCAGTATCCTCTGGAAAATGAAATTTCTGTCAGTGAGAATAAAGCCTCCGGTTTTCAGCGGATCATCAATTATATCAATGCCAACTACACGATGCTCCAGACCGTCCGGGATATTGCTGAATCCTGCGGTGTCTCCGAAAGCTATGTCCACCGGGCTGTCCGACAGACGGAATCTCTCACCGTAAAAGAATATATTAATAAGCTTCGCCTCCGTCACGCCATACACCAGATGGAACAGGGCGGCAATTCCTTCTCTGTCATCAGCAAGACCTGCGGTTTCCAGAGCGTGTCCTATTTTTACCGTGTTTTCAAAAAATACTACGGTATGACACCCACACAATATTTTTCCAAAAAAGAACCCCATTACTGATATTTCTATCAGTAATGAGGTTCTCGTCATATTCTCATATACCCCAATTTATTACCTGCGTAATACCCTCTCAGATCGTATTTCCGACTTTCCTTACTTATCAGCAATAGCAGCCTGTGCAGCAGCCAGTCTTGCGATAGGTACACGGAAAGGTGAGCAGGATACATAATCCAGGCCGATCTTGTGGCAGAACTCTACGGAACTGGGATCTCCGCCGTGCTCACCACAGATACCAACGTGCAGCTTAGGATTTACAGGCTTACCAAGCTTGATAGCCATCTCCATCAGCTTGCCGACACCGGTCTGATCCAGCTTAGCGAACGGATCGTTCTCGAAGATCTTGGTGTCATAGTAAGCGTTCAGGAACTTACCTGCATCATCACGGGAGAAGCCGAAGGTCATCTGGGTCAGGTCGTTGGTACCGAAGCAGAAGAAATCAGCCTCCTTAGCGATCTCATCAGCAGTCAGAGCTGCTCTGGGGATCTCGATCATGGTACCTACTTCGTACTTCATATCAATACCGGCAGCTGCGATCTCAGCGTCAGCGGTCTCTACAACTACCTTCTTAACGAACTTAAGCTCCTTCACTTCACATACCAGAGGAATCATGATCTCGGGCTCTACATTCCAGTCGGGATGTGCCTTCTTAACCTCGATTGCCGCACGGATAACAGCCTTGGTCTGCATCTTGGCAATTTCAGGATAAGTAACAGCCAGACGGCATCCTCTGTGACCCATCATAGGGTTGAACTCATGCAGGGAAGCGATGATGGTCTTAATCGTCTCAACGCTCTTGCCCTGTGCCTTGGCCAGCTTCTCAATGTCAGCTTCCTCGGTAGGAACGAACTCATGCAGAGGCGGATCCAGGAAACGGATGGTAACAGGGTTGCCTTCCAGAGCCTCATACAGCTGCTTGAAGTCGTTCTGCTGATAAGGCAGGATCTTCTCCAGTGCTGCTTCTCTCTCCTCTACAGTATCGGAACAGATCATCTCACGGAATGCTGCGATTCTGTCCTCTTCAAAGAACATATGCTCAGTACGGCACAGACCGATTCCTTCAGCGCCCAGCTCACGAGCCTTCTTAGCGTCTGCGGGAGTATCTGCATTGGTACGAACTTTTAACTTACGATATTTGTCAGCCCAAGCCATTACACGGCCGAACTCACCGGCGATGGTAGCATCAACAGTCTTGATCTCGCCATCATAGATGTTACCGGTAGTACCATCGATGGACAGCCAGTCACCTTCATGGAAGGTCTTGCCAGCCAGAGTGAACTGCTTGTTCTCCTCATCCATAGCGATGTCGCCACAACCAGATACACAGCAGGTACCCATACCACGAGCAACTACTGCTGCGTGAGAGGTCATACCACCACGAACGGTCAGGATACCCTGGGAAGCCTTCATACCGGTGATATCTTCGGGAGAGGTCTCCAGACGTACCAAAACAACTCTCTCTCCTCTTGCATGCCATTCTTCTGCATCTTCTGCGGTGAATACGATCTTACCACATGCAGCTCCGGGAGAAGCACCAAGGCCCTTGCCGATAGGAGTTGCAGCCTTCAGAGCAGCGGTGTCGAACTGAGGATGTAACAGAGTATCCAGGTTACGAGGATCGATCATTGCAACTGCCTCTTCCTCGGTTCTCATGCCCTCATCTACCAGATCACAAGCGATCTTCAGAGCTGCCTGAGCGGTTCTCTTACCGTTTCTGGTCTGTAACATGTACAGCTTACCATGCTCAACGGTGAACTCCATATCCTGCATATCTCTGTAATGATCTTCCAGAGTCTTACATACTTCCTGGAACTGAGCAAATGCCTCAGGGAATTTGTCAGCCATCTCAGCGATCTTCATAGGTGTACGAACACCTGCTACTACGTCCTCGCCCTGTGCGTTGGTCAGGAACTCACCGAACAGTCCCTTCGCGCCGGTAGCCGGATCTCTGGTAAATGCAACACCGGTACCACAGTCATCACCCATGTTACCGAATGCCATAGACTGAACGTTAACAGCAGTACCCCAGGAATAAGGGATATCGTTGTCACGACGATAAACGTTTGCACGAGGGTTGTCCCAGGAACGGAATACAGCCTTGATAGCGCCCATCAGCTGTTCCTTGGGATCATCAGGGAAGTCTGCACCGATCTTAGCCTTGTACTCAGCCTTGAACTGACCAGCCAGCTCCTTCAGATCGTCAGCGGTAAGCTCTACGTCCTGTGTTACACCCTTCTTCTCTTTCATTGCATCGATCAGCTGCTCGAAGTACTTCTTACCTACTTCCATAACAACGTCGGAATACATCTGAATAAATCTTCTATAGCAGTCCCAAGCCCAACGGGGGTTGCCGGACTTCTCAGCGATTACGTTAACAACGGTCTCATTCAGACCAAGGTTCAGAATGGTATCCATCATACCGGGCATGGATGCTCTCGCGCCGGAACGAACGGATACTAACAGAGGATTCTCGTGGTCGCCGAACTTTTTGCCGGTGATCTCTTCCATCTTAGTAATGTACTCGTTGATCTGACCCTGGATCTCTTCATTGATCTCGCGTCCATCTTCATAATACTGTGTACATGCCTCTGTTGTAATGGTGAAGCCCTGAGGAACCGGCAGACCAATGTTGGTCATCTCAGCCAGGTTTGCACCTTTACCACCAAGCAGTTCGCGCATGTTTGCATTACCTTCGGTAAACAAATATACCCATTTCTTCATACTTCTTTGTCTCCCTTTTTATAATATTTTTGACAAAACTTTGTAACCCAAACCACTACCGGAGCATTTCGGCTTCGGTTTTTAGTACTTTGATATTGTAACAATCTACCAAAGGAATATCAAGACGAAATTGATAATTTTTTGACAGAGTACCGATTTTCGTGCACAATGTTGAAAACAGGTATAACGTTTTTGTTCGTTTTGTCTAGTACTTTAGTATTATGTAAACGCTTACATTTGTTCAACTTTCTTTGTATGATTTTAAAAAAACTCCCACCGGATTTTTCCGGTGGGAGTCTTCGCACTTTTATTCCATATACAATTCTAATCCAGCATGCCGTCTTTGATCACATTGTGGTCACGCAGCAGTTTTTCCACTACAGTGCCTTTCACTACGCGGAGCAGCGGCTTCTTCAGTGCATTTAAAGGTCCGGGCAGTTCGATCTCCAGAGGAGACATGCCATCCATCAGCTTCACGCTGCTGTCCAGAAGCTCTCTGACGTCATAGACACTGCCCCATACCTCAGGCACACCTCTGTCTACACCTAACAGTCCGTAGACAGCCTCCATAGCGGTTCTCACGGAATACTCTGTGGTGAACACGGTGTCTCTCGGGGTCTCTGCAAACTGGCCTAAGAAAGCGAAGTTCACACAGCCGTCGGGAATGACATCGGGACGGTCACCCTTAGTTCTGGGCATGAAGAATGCGGTAATATAAGGCATCATGGTAGGTACGCAGACTGCGCTGTGCTCTGCCAGATCCTCGATATCTTCTACGGGCACACCTAAGTGATACAGCCACTCTTCAGTGATCTCCTTACCGGTACAATCCTTCATGGGCTTCTTAATATAATCGCCGGGTACGTCGGTGAACAGGCCGTATACCCATACACATACCTGATTCTTGTCCTGTTCCTTGAACTGTCCCTGACGATTGATGGTCCAGCTCATGAGCCACTTAGAATCCTGACAGCTTACGATACCGCCGGTTACGACCTTACCGCTTCTGGGATCACGCTTACAGATATTGGTGATATAAGGAATGATCTTGTCATCCAGTGTGGTCACGGTAGCGGATTCCCAGTTGGTCTTGGAAACATCAGAACAGAACTTCTCGGGATGTCCGAAGGAAGGATCCTGTTTTGCGATATTTTTCCACAGGCTCCATACACCGCTGGTACGAACCTCTGCGTCACCGTTGGGTGCATGGTTCTGGTCGCCGTAGATGGTGCCCTCGGTACAGCTTCCGTTGGTAACGAATACCAGGTCGTTCTCGGTGAGGACAATGCCCTTCTCTACGCCTTTTACCTTGCACTCGATAGCCTTTGCCACCTTTTTGCCGTCATTGATATCAAAAATAACATTTGTCACTTCGGTGTTGAACTGGAAGTCCACACCTGCTGCCTCCAGATACTTCTTCATAGGAAGGATCAGAGACTCGTACTGGTTGTACTTGGTGAACTTCAGGGCACTGAAGTCAGGCAGTCCGGAAATATGATGGATAAATCTCTGGAAGTAAAGCTTCATTTCCAGTGCGCTGTGCCAGTTTTCGAAAGCGAACATGGTTCTCCAGTATAACCAGAAGGTGGAGTTAAATACTTCATCATCGAAAACATCTTCAATGGTCTTGTCATACAGGTCCTCGTCCTTGGTCATGAACAGCTTCATGATCTCCATGCAGCCCTTCTGGCTTAAGTTGAACTTGCCATCGGTATGGGCATCCTGTCCACAATCCTTCGTTGCACGGCACAAAGAGTAGTTGGGATCTTCCTTATTCAGCCAGTAATACTCATCCAGCACGCTGGCTCCGGGTACTTCCAGAGAGGGAATGCTGCGGAATAGATCCCACAGACATTCGAAATGGTTCTCCATCTCACGTCCGCCACGCATGACGTAGCCTCTGGTAGGATCATAGATACCATCACAGGCACCGCCTGCGATATCCATTGCCTCTAAGATATGGATGTGGGAACCGGGCATCTGTCCGTCACGTACCAGGAAGCATGCTGCTGCTAAAGATGCCAGTCCGCTACCTACGATGTAAGCGTTCTTCTCGTCCACTCCAGCAGGCTTCTTCGGTCTTGCGAAGGCCTCGTAGTTACCATTGGAATAATAGATGCCTTTGCTGTTCTTGTCGTATCTTCCAAGCTCGGTGTTGCGGTAGTCTTTCTTGGCTGCCTTGACGGCTGCCTTTCTCTCCTCCTTTTTCACCTCTGCCTTATGTCCTTTGGTTACTGCTGCCACTGCGCCTGCACCTACGGCCAGTGCTGCCAGGCCCAGTCCAATATTATTCTTTTTTGCCATAATGATTACCACCTTTCTTTGATGACTCTCAAATGTTTTTCTGTTTACAAGTAGTATCCTACTTCTTTTTTATAAGAAAACCAATTTACAAAAGAGGGTAAATGATAAAGTTTTTATCATCCTGCCCTTTTTGTAAAGTACTTATACTATTTCAGTACTATTTCAGAATTTCTTTTCCGTCTGCTCAAAGTTTTCAATGGATCTGCTGATGTTCCCATACAGAGTGATTGCCAGTTCTTCAACAATCTTATGATAATCGTCCTTCATTCCCCGATCGATCCAGTCTAACATCACTCCCACAAAACCGTATTTGTAAAATCCGGCAATGAATTCCTTGTGTTCCTCCGCCACCTGCATACCGGCGCATTTTTCCTCCACCACATCCACAATGAGCTGATAGGTCAGCTTGTTTAAGTAGCTTTCGATCTTCTGTCTGTCCACGCAGCGGTAGACATTCATAATAAAAGGTTTGTTCTCCTGCACTGCCTCAAAAATCTGACAAAGGCCTTCCTGCCAGTTCTCGTAGGTCTTCTTTCCCTGCAGTGCCCTCGTGCCATCCTCCACACAGACCCACTCTACCAGATCGTAAATATCTTTGAAATGATAATAAAAAGCCATGCGGCTGATACCGCAGTCCTCTGCAAGCTCGTTAATGGTGATTTTATCCAGAGGCTTCGTGAGAAGTTCTTTTTTCAAAGCTGCTTCCAGTGCCAGTTTTGTTATATTGGCCATAGCCTGTCCTCCACTGTTTTATGTACTGCTCACGAATATGTGCTATCGCACTCTACATCCTGCCTTGCAGGATATTCGTTCGCTAATGTTGACTTCCTTGCGCTTATTCTATTGTACGACAATAGCCTTAAAATGGGCAAATGAACTTTTTATAAAAAAACTCTTGCTTTTTGTAAAATTCCATGGTATCATCTTACTTGCGTTTCGGGGTGTGGCTCAGCTTGGTTAGAGCGCCGTCTTAGGGAGGCGGAGGTCGCGAGTTCGAATCCCGCCACTCCGATTCAT
>OGIA01000646.1_pt1 | contig 35096 bp, 23 predicted proteins | sample 1571671 | NCBI WGS metagenome assembly OGIA01 (sample SAMEA2582027, study PRJEB24529) | metagenome | biome: Human gut stool | place: China | collected 2011
TCACATCATGTTTGTCAAACATATGTAAATGGTAACTGTTAATATCATTGATATAATCTCCGATTTCCAGTTCTTCCATAAAAAAATCTTCTACAAAGTCAAATACTTTCCACTGCTCTTCTTCATCCACGTTCACACGGATGGTCTCATACAGTTCCTGTACTGTTTTCTGCGAAAAATCCCTCACCATCCCAGATTACTCCATTTCTCCGTCACAACTTCTGCTTTTATGCTCTCTGCTCCGTAAATATCCGCCTCCAGTGTTCCATCCCTGATCCTGCCAAGTATTTCCCCCACATTTCCATACAATTCCCTCAGATCATCTCCCAGCTTATTGACTTCCTCATTATATCGTACCAGTCCATCCTCCGTCTTTCCTGCGCCTGATACTTCCAGTCTGGCATTGCCTCCGTCCGTTTCGCTGCCTGCCATAAGCTTGTTCAACGATTCCATATAGATATCCAGCATTTCCGGATCAATCTTTATTCCCGCCATTGCTCCCTCCTCTTTTAGTAAACATAACTGTCTGCTTCATCCATAGATGTAACATAATTTTCCACTGCTGTCCTGACCTGCTCCGCTATCTCCTGTGCTTCTGACCGTAACCCCTGCACTTCATCTGCAAACAGCATGAGATTTTCCGCTGTGTTTCCCTGCATAATTGCATCATCCAGCACATTTGATAAAATATCTGACAGCTCCCCCAGTTTCTGCTCGAAATCTTCTGTTTTTTCTACGATTTTCCCTGCTTCCTGTATAATTCCGTCATCATCTACAATAAGATCATATCCTAAACTCTGCATATTTCTGTTCCCTGCCTCTCTATAATCCTGATGCCATCCTGCTGTTTCTGGCTCTTTGTTCTTCCCTGCGCCGTTCTTCTTCTCTCCGCCTTTCTTCTGCTTCCCTCCGCTCAATCTCCCGTATCTCATCCTGCATCTGCACTATGCGGTTCTGTTTGTTCCTGATATCTTCATTCAGCTTCTCTATTTCCGATATGGCTTCCTGTTTTTTTCTGTTGATTGTTGCTATTGCGCCATCAAATTTTCCATTCACACTGTTATACTCTGCACCCTGAAGATATTCCGTCATGTCCTGAACATAACCTTCTACATACTTTACCTGCGGAAAATAATCTCTTGTCTGACGGATTTTCCTGCTATGACAAGAACAAAAATCAGCCATATTTTCCTGTCCCCGTTCCAGGCGTCTGTTCGTATTCTCATAAAGATCAATTTTTTCTTCCCATTCCCTGATCTTTTTCTGATCTTCCTCAATCCCTGCATTACAGGTTGATATCTGACTGTAACATTCTGATTTTGTCATCTTCTGCCTCCGCAAAACTGTAGGAACTATATCCTTTTTTTATAATCTCCCGCTTTATCAATGCAACATACGCATCTTCCTGCCTGTCTGTATAACCATAGTGTATTACTGTGTGGATTGCCTGTTCCGTGAAAAACAGCTGCTTTTTTGAATCCCCAAACGGATAAATAATCCCACAATACGGCACATATTGCTTTTCCGTTTCCTTTTTCATAAACCGATCCACAATCACTGCTTTAATACTTGATACCGGCTTTTCTGTTTCCAGTTTTAATTCCCGTATATCAACCTCTACAACACTTCCCAGCGGCAATGTTCTTTCTGTAAGCAATATCAGCTTTTGAACAAAATCATTCAATTGCTCGAATGCCGCCCTGATTTCATTCCCGGCAATTTTTATAACCGGCTGTCCTTCCTCCATTAATACTTCCAATGTCTCTGCCTTATAATTTTCTCCACGAATCATCGCATGGTAAATTTGATATAGTTCCTCCGGCTTGTCCGTATGCATCCTAACGTACTGACGAATGGCATCCTTCTGCCGACCACTCAATACCTTGTCCCGTTCAAGCCATTCCTCACAGATTGCAGCAGAAATTTTTCTTTTCTGAATTATATTCTCCCTCATCCTTTTCTCCTGACTTTGTCTTTACTCTTTTGTTTATTTTACATCTATTTGTGCTGTTTTTTTCAAGCTATTTGTATGTTTTATTACCACCATTTGTATGTTTTGGAATAATTAATCAACAATTCTGATTATATGTTTTATCTTTTACGCAAAATATGTTCCTTTCTGATGCGCTTGTCCAATAAATCATATGGCTGGTTGTTCGTCGAGACTTTTGCGATACACTTTCCTTTCACATAGAACTCAATTTTTTCACCGAACAATCCTTTTTTCAATCTCGTACTCTCAATTTCACTGATGTCAAATTTTTTCACGATCAGTCCGCGTCTGCGTGTCACTCTTGTTCCATTTACTGAAAATCTGTCAGTTATAAGGTCTATGAAAATAATTAAGGAAATTACCGCCAATGCAAGCATCGGACGGAAGAATATTATATTTGTCTCATTCTGCTCGATCATCACCCATACCATCCAGCAGAAAAAGCCTACTGACATTGCGGAAACAGCTTTATAAACGCCCCTTGTTTTTAATGTAAATTTATCAATAGTCATTCCCGCTTTGTCGCATGGTACTTGTTTAACTTGCAATTTTATTGCTAATGTTGAACCCTCTGGCAGATTATTATCAATCCTGAAAAGCTTTTTCTTCCCGGAATAAAATTCATATCCGCCGTCTAATCGTTCTGACACTCTGGTAATGTCTGCAAATGTATAATAATGTTTTATGCCTGTGTAACTGCGATAAATGATTTTTTCGCCTTTTACCCAGATTTTCCAGACGTGCGTGCCTAAGACACCACTTATACATAAACCAATAATTAACCCATATAAAATGCAAGTAAATACATCTATTTGATCAGTAATACATGCATAAATAAACACTCCACCCATAAAAAACAAACCTACATACATTATAAAAGCCAACGCAAACGGATACCCTATTTCAAAATCCTCAAATAAACTTTTGGGATTGTTTTCGTTATCCGAATTATAAAACTCCGGATATTTTTTCTCATTATACACATTCAGATAATGAATCACTACCGCTGCCGCCACCCACGGAGCTATAACTTTGATTAATGTTACCCAAAATGCTAACATGTTTTTCTCCTCCAATTTCTTATGTAAATGCGCATATAAATCGATTTACATGACCATCAATATCCACGGCATCCTTCAGATTACTAAGATACAGGTTATTCCTTATAGAATTCTTTATCTTGTCCTTCACGCCACCTACTAATTTTTGTCCGGAATAATTGATAATCATGTATTTTAATGCTTTCTTTCTTCCAAGATGTTCAGTAGCTCTCTTTCTGGCGTTCCGGCATACATTCCCCCTTATGTCATCCAAATCGGTTTTTGATTTCAGCACCTCAACCCGCACATTTAAATCATTCAATATTTTCGTATACTCCTTTTTATGTGGCTGGTTTCTTCCATGAATAATATCACTTAATGATCGCTTTTCCCGCAGTTTTATCTTCTCAGTGCTTATACGTCGTTTCTCCATCCACGCAGAAATTCCCTTCTCATCTTTCAACTGCTTTACCGCTTTATCCCAGCCAATACCACTCTTAACCTTATCAACCGCTTTATCCAGACCTCCAAACGCCAATGTTGTACCTGCACTCCACACGCCTGTTTCTACCACTTCTCCAACATCAATATTCTGTTTTCCTTCTATAAATTTCTGTTCAATTGCATTAGCGGTGCTATCAATCAATCCATTACTAGCCGCAGTAACCAAAAGTCCAGCTCCTGTTCCTGCAATTGCCCCTTTCACTGCTCCTTTTGCAAATTCAAGTCCAATTTTCTTTGGATCAATCCCTTCTCCGCCTAATGCTTCACTTCCGATTTCAATAACGCCACTTACAATACCGCCTACAAGTGCCCCAATTACAACTGTTGGCCATTCCCCATCATTATCTTCAAAATCTTCCGGTCTATCCCAACAATAAATATATGGATTTATTGTAAACGGCATTTCCGGGAATCCTTTGATCAGATCCTCACTTACAAACCGCCCTGTTCTGGAATCATAACGTCTTGCCTGCGCAAAATACAACTCACTGATTTCATCCATCTGATATCCGGTGTAACCAAATGGCTGCGTATACTTCTCATTCTTATACACAGGCATACCAAATTCATCATATGCATACAAAGCATCTATCTCTCTTTGCATATCTACCATACACATCGTGCTTCCATGATCATCCTGCAAATAATATGTGCTTTTTCCATTTTCAAGCATTCCAGCTGCTTTTCCATCCCAGAAAAACTGCTGTCTTCTTCCAGAATGTTGTTCATTGCTTTGTAAAAGATTATGATATTTTCTTGTCAGATCCAGCGTGTAGTGTATATCTTTTTTTCCAGATATTTGTTGTCTGACTCGCTGTCCGAGACCGTTATATGCATATTCTGCTATATCAGTAATTCCATTTTCAAATTTTTGAACCTTTTTTAACCTATTTGTACAGTCAAATGTAAATTCTTTTAATACTTTACCATCTTCACAGATTTTTCGAATGTTACCTCGCTGATCATATTGATAAGTCTTTTCAAGTAAATTGCCCGTCTCACTGATAAGCTGATTATTCGCATTGTAAGAATAACGTATTATTGATTCATTTTCAAAATCTTTTTTCTCTATGCGATTCCCAAAGGCGTCATATGTATATTCTCTAAGCCTCTCTTTTTCTCTGCTGACATGTATCAGCCGATTTACCGCATCATAACCATAGGTATAGCTTACATTCTGTATTCCTGTTCCACTCCGCTTTTGATCAACTGTTATTTTATTTCCCACATTGTCATAGGTATAGTCATAAGAATCGATTATTTTTTCCTGATCATGATGCGTGATTTTTGCTATTCTTCCAATATTATTATACGAATACGATGTGACTACATCATTAGGAAGATGTTTTGTTTTAAAACGCCCCATTTCATCATAGTCATATGTAATCACACCAGTTTCATTTTCTAGTTGTATAAGCTGATTGGCTATATTGTAGGTATAATGCACCTCGTTTCCATCCGGGTAAACTATTTTCGTTTTCTCTCCCATATTGTTCCACTCATAAGAAACTTTTTGACCATCTGCATCTGTAACAGAAAGCGGTCTTCCCATTTTGTCCAGACGGATTCTGGTACTTCCTATCCAATCTTTCATTTCTTCTAATTGTCGAAGTGCATTATAAGAAAGTTTTACTTTCTGACCATCTGCATACACTATCTCACTTATCTGTCCAGTTGGATTATATTTGTAGTTTGTGACACAACCATCACGATCTGTTTTGGCTGCCATTCTTCCATTTTTATCGTAAGAAAAATATTCGACTGCACCCAATGGATCTTTGATCTGGATCACATTTCCTTGCAGATCCCATTTATAATCAGTAACAGAGTCGCTCTCCCCTTGTTCCCCGGTACGTTTTATCTGTAAAAGATTTCCAACCTTATCATATGTGTAATATGTCCTGTTGTTTAAAGCATCTGTCACACACGTCAAATCGCCATTTGGAGAGTATTCGTAAGATGTTCGATTTCCATTTTCATCAATCATCTCTACCACATTGCCAACTGCATCATATGAATAATGCCGTACTCCACCTGCTGGATTTATTAAATCTGTCAAGCGATTAAGTCTGTCATACTTCATCTGAACACATTCACCTAATGCATTTGTCCGCTGGATCAGATTATCTTCATTATCATATGTATAAATTTCGACTGCCCCATCTGGATATTGAATCTTATGTAACCGTCCACCTTTCTCATACAAATATTCTGTACTGCTGCCATTTGGATAACAAATCCTCTGTACCTGATCCATTTTATTGTAATAGACACTCGTTGTATTTCCTTCTACATCCGTTACACTGTTCCGTCTGCCCATTTCATCATATGTATAAGATGTAATGTCACCTAATGCATTTACAATTGTAATCAAATTTCCATCCTTATCGTAAGTAAAGGATGTCCTTTCTCCATCTGAATCTAACACTTCTATTATCCGATTTGCACAATCATAGGTATACGATGTAACGTTTCCTTCCGCATCCGTAACTGCAATACAGTTTCCGAGAGCGTCATAGTTATACTTTATCGTGCTCCCATAAGGTAAAACTTCTTCCTTCAGCTGGTTTTCCTTATTATAAATATAATTGTATACAGCCTTATCCGGCATTATAATACTAGAAATATTCCACATTTTATCATATAAATATTTAGTTGCTGCGCCTTCTTTATCTATTAAATATTCCAGCTGTCCTATGCCATTATATTTTGCTTTTAAAGTATATCCATCATAATCACAAATTTCTGTTAAATTTCCATTTTTATTATACTGGTATGTACGTGTATCTCCATTAGCATTTTTTACACTTACAATTCTATCTGCCACATCATACTGATATGAAGTCTCATTTCCATTTCCATCCACTGTCTTAATGACACGGTTCAAATTATCATACTGATATTTTTCTACACCGCCGGTTGCTTTTTTTATACAAATAATGTTTCCCCGATCATCATATGTAAAAGCAACTTCACTGCCATCCGGCTGCACTACTGTAGTTGGTCTTCCTGCCTTATCATTCTCAATTTTGACAATAGCTCCATCCGCATTTTCTGTACAGATCAAATTTCCATGTGCATCATAATAATGCTTTAATCTTGCTTTACCATTTATACTCACATTTAATAAATGGTTATTTGCATCATATGTCATATTGATTCTGCGTTTTGCTTCATCTGTTACCTGCGTCAGATTTCCTCTGTTATCATATGCCATACGTCTTCTATTTTTATTACGATCCGTTACGCAGACACATTGATTTTTATCATTATAAATATATTCTTCCCTTGTTCCATCCTCATAGAGAGTTTCCGTATGACGATATAAATTATCATGCACATATATTATTTTTTGGCCATTACGCTCCGTACAAATAACTCTCTTTTTTACATCATCATACAAAAATTCCATCACTCCACCATCTGGAAATTTCTGACGCGTAATACGATGTTTATTATCATAATCGTTACATATGGTAGTAACTCCACCGGCATTCTCAACATGTGAGATTCTTCCGTCAACACCATATTGATACTGATAGACTCCACCATCTGGAAGTGTGACTGTTTCCAACAAATTTTCTTTATATGTAAGTAATATCTTTCTTCCTGACTGATCTTCAACTCTTACCAAAAGATTTTTTTCATTATAATAATAAGAAAAGATATTTCCATTATCTGCACAAGCTGTTTCCAATAAACCACTTTCATTATATGAGAATGTTATTCCTCTGCCGTTTATATCTTCCGCACGCACCAATTTTCCCATTTTATCAAACTGCATGCTATCTAGTCCTGCACGACACAATCTATACCCTTCTTCATTCTCAAACAGTATTTCTAAAGCAGTTCCTGTTCCCTTATAACTTCCATCATTTTCTTTTTCAAAATATAAGCATTGTCCATCATACATATGAATGCAAGCGCTTATTTCCGTTTTCTTTTCTAAAGAAATTTCATAGTTATGTCTAAAACTTTTTCCAATTGTTCCTGTTGTATCATCTTTTGAATTGTAATACCTATGAAATGAAAGATTTATTTCTCCTCCTACAACCAGATCTTCCCTATCATACACAAAATTCCCGGTTGTCATATTCACAGGATCACCACAATAATTTGTGCCAGCAGCATCTGTTCCCAGCAATTCTTCCTGAATTTCTTTTTCTACCGTTGCCTGAGCATCTTTCAAATCTGCAACTGCGGCATCGAGAACACCTTTTTGTGAAGCCATATCAAGGTTACCTCCGGCAGGATCTATCGTCTGTGCCAGAGTATTCATTAACTTAATGATTTTTTCTGCACATGTATTCATCTCTGCTCCGTGCTTGAGATAGGCTGTATCTACATGTTCTACGGCTGTAAAAATCTGTTCGATCTGTTCAATGGTTGTATCATGCTTATTTAGAACAGTCTGGTAATAACCATCCATTTGAGATAAATAAGCATAACTGTCTAACGTATGCAGCCAGTTTTTAATTTTTACATCCATGTAATCAATACTATTCTTTATAATCTGCCAGATACCATCGGAAGATGTATCATTCACATAACTTATCAGCTTTTCTTTTGCTTCCTGTGAAAAATCCCTGAACATTTTCTTATCCCCATGCTTTCTTTTTCTTCCTATGAAGAAAATGTTTCTGAATGTGTCTTTTCTTTCGTCTCAACCGAGCTTTTTCTCTGTTCCATGTAGGAAATCGTATTTTCCAACAATAAAACAAATGCCTCCTGCATTTTCTGATACTGTTTTCCCATTTCCTCAATCTGAATAATCGTACTGCCTCCACATTCTCCGACATCCGGCATAACAATGTTCTTTGCTGCCCACTCTGTATGCAGATTTTTTAACTCCACAATATAACTGCCTAATTTCTCTGTATCTATAACATTTGTCATCATCTGCCCCTCCTAGAATAAATACTGATCATTTTCATCTATTTCAGCTTTAAATTTTTGACACGTTTTATTTACATTCACACCATGTTCTGTGATCACATTTTTTAATTCCCCAGCATAAGTAATAAAGGTATCCAATGCCTGTGCGGTTTCCCCTTCCTTAATAGCATCTTCCCTGATTTTTTTCATAATTTCCAAATACTTGTCTACACCTGACTGTAACTCCGTCTCATTATCTGAAAGAGTTGTTCCCATATCTAAAACATAATCATCATCTATTTTAAGTGCCGTTCCTGCCATGTTGTACTTCCTTCCTTTGAATTGATCTGGTTATTTCTTGTTTGATGTATTTGCCGACGCTGCTCTTGCTGCCGCCTCACGGGCTGCTGCTTCTCTCGCCGCTGCCTCTCTCGCTTCCTGTTCTGCTCTCTCAATTCTGGCTATTTCTGCATTGAGCTGAGCGATTCTGTTGTTACAATCCTGTATCGCCTGATTACACCCTGCTATTTCATCCTGTTTTCTTGTAATCTCCAATGCAACACGCTCAATCGCTTTATCCAGTCCGCTGGAAGCATTCCAAAAAGCTGCACCATTATATAAATCATGCATTCCTTCATAAAATTTAGAAGTAAATTTACTGTTAATTTTCTGAACTGCACCTGTATTCTCCAATTTAGATGTACCGGAATTTTTACACTCCGAAAAAGATCCCTGAAGCGAACTGATACTGCTTTTCACTTGATTCAATTCCAAAATTTCACTGTTAAGCTTTTCAATTTTTGTATTATAATTCGCAATCTCACTCTGTTTTTGCGCAATCTCTGCATAACACTGCGACTTCGTCATGCCTTCTCCTCCACTGTATATCACTTTTTATCTTAAACACTTTCATGTTTATGTTCAATTATTTTTCTCATTTTTCAGGATTATCCATGCGGGTTCCTGTTTTTCAAGAATCCGCATGGATAAAAGATTAGCCTCTTACAGCCGCAGCACCCTGTGCATCATCATCCTGTCTGTTCTGCATGTAATTCTGAATGAAATCAGAAATACTCTGGATTGCATCCCTTGCATTCTCAAGTGCCGGTTTGTATTCATTCTCAAAACGTTCAATGAATGCGTCTGCAGTCTGGTTTGTCCAGCCATCCTGCAACTGACCATTCATCTGCACTAAAGAATTGATCACATCGTCAAGTGCTCCTGCCTGATTTGAGTACACGCTCACTCCACTTGTAAGCACCTCATAATCCACTTTGTTTACTGCCATCTTTTTGTTCCTCCTTAAAATTTTTATTATATGGTAAATCTGCATATACAGAATTCCATCATGATAATTTTACTGTTTTAATTTTTGTCAGCTCATTCTCATTCACATAGAATGCATCGCAAAATTCTATTGGTTTTGCATATTTTTTTGCAATGCTCACTGACAGATCACACAGTTTAATATTGGATATATCATCAAAAATAATATATCTCCGGTTATCTTTTACAATTTTCATTAAATCTGGTGCACTGAATGGAATTGCCGCATTTTCCACATTGGTCATAAGTATGAGCACTTTCATCATGCGGTATTTGCCGAGCATTCCTTTTATAGTTCCAATTATTTTTTTGTCTGCACTGATTTCTGCAACTGCATCGGAACTTTCAATGACAATTACAATCCATGGCTCGGATTTCAATGCCTCTTCCTGTCTCTGGGCAAAATCTTCATATCTGCTCTGAACACGCTGGTCAACTTCATCAAAAATGGTCTGAACAGATGCAGTCGTATTGTCATATACTGCTGTGTCTGGATGATATTCATAATCAGACCATCTCCGCGTCATATCATCCAAAATATACAGTTCTGTATTGCCAAATGTCGGAAGCAGCATTGCTTCAAGCAGATATTTTGCAAAAATATCTTTTCCCTTTTCCTTCTTACCGGAAATAGAAAGCATTCCGCCCTGCCGGGCATCAAGCGTTGCTGGTAACACAGTATTATAATCCAGTCCAAGTAATACTTTTCCTTCCTGCAAATAATCCGGATATGTCCTTTCCATATAAGAAAGTGTAAGTTCTTTTGGAATTTCCGGTATTATCATGACCTTCATTCCCGCATACTTTTCATTCTGTTTCTGAACAAACTCCTGTATTTTCTGTACACGTTCAAATTCTTTTTCGCCTTCAAATGACAAATACATCTGGCTTTCATAGGTATGTTTGTTCAACTGGATCAGACATCTTCCCGGAATGTTCGGAAGTTTCATCCTGCATCCCTCGAACATCATTCCATACTCTGATGTCTCATTGCAGAATAATGCGATCCGTCCTTCAAAATTGTTCAGATAACGATAACCAATACCTGATGTCTGAACATTCGCTACTATAAATGAAATGCCAACTGCAATACCATCTCTGCATAACGGAAGCAGATAATCCTGATCTTGCAGATACATTTCCTTCAGTGCTGTCAGATTATCAATTATTACCACAATCTGTGGCAGATCGTGATATCCCGCTTCTTTATATGCCACAAACGAACTCACACCGGATCGTGCCAATATCTCTTTTCGTTTTGCAGTCTCCGTCTGAAGCAGTTTGAACAGATTTTTTAATTTTTCATCATCTGATACACACACAACACCTCCACAATGATGAAGTTCTGCAAAATTGCGTAATATCATGGAACCAAAATCAATAATGTAAAGATTTACCTCAGCTGGTGTATAGTTTTCAGCAAGGCTGCGGATAATCGTCTGTAACACATTTGTCTTTCCACACTGTGCTGAACCAATCAATATATAGTTCTGTGCCGTAATATTAATTTTCAGTTGCTCCTGACTTTGTCTGTCCGGATCATCCAGAAGACCTATGTAAGCATAAATTTCTTCTGAATCCATCCGTGCTCCATTCACATAAGTCAAGAGTTCCGGCAATGGCGGCATACAAATATTCGGAAGTCTCCTGATTCCTTTCTCCTCGCAGTATCCTGCTATGTAATCTACGATTGCCTCTAGCTGATTCTTTGTGTGTGAATCTTTCTTTTTTATTTTCTTTTTCTGGTAAACCACTTTTTTTGCTCCCGCAAAATTCAGTTCTGAAATATAAAATTCTTTGTTTCCTTCACTCTCATCAAGCGTTGCAGGTGCTCCACTGAACGCCGATTGAAACAGTTCAAATATTTCGTTGTTTCCAACTTGAAGGTATGCCCGTCCCGGTTCTTTAATCTCCGCAGCAAGTGGTGTTTTTAAAACTTCGTTACTGTCCTCTTTAGACTGTACTTTCAGACAGAGTTTAAATTTTGAGTTTGACCATATTTGTCCATCTACCACACCACTCGGCTTCTGAGTGGCAAGAATCAGATGTACTCCGAGGCTTCGTCCAATACGCGCTGCTGATATCAGTTCTTTCATAAAATCAGGCTGCTCTGCTTTCAGCTCTGCAAATTCATCCACAATAATTACCAGATGTGGTAATGCTGTCTGTACTTTTTTCTCTTTATACAGTTCAATATATTTATCAATATGATTCACACCAGCCTGTGCAAAAAGGTTCTGACGCTTCATTAATTCTGCCTTTATTGACTTTAATGATCTCTGCACTTCATTTCCATCAATGTTAGTGATTGCACCGATCAAATGCGGCAGATTCCGAAACTGATTCACCATTCCACCACCCTTGAAATCGATAATGACAAATCCTATCTCATAAGGATGAAATATCGTTGCAGCCGACAATATATAACTTTGCAGTATCTCGCTCTTACCCGATCCTGTGGTTCCTGCTACCAGTCCATGTGGTCCGTGAAATTTTTCATGCAGATCCAACGTCACAATTTCATCTTTCGCATTCACTCCCAGAGGTGCTGCCATTGTCTTGTAGATCTGTGATTCACTCCATCTTTTTCCAAGGTCTAAATCTTCCGCCGCAAATATATGAAGCAGTTCAAATAATGTAATATTTTTTCTGAGTGAATTTTCAAGGCCAATCTCTTCACAATAAACCGGTGCCAGCATTTGCACAACAGCCCCTGCCTGCATATCCGATATTGCCTGATACTCAAAGTCCTGCACTCTGTTTCCGTTTTCTGAATGACAGATATTCCCCTGCTGTTCCGATAATAATGTGATAATCTCGTCGCAGTGCAATGGCAATTTTTCAGCACTCGTCTCAAAAAATACAAATGTCATTCCCAATTCTGCCGCATTCTCAATATATCTTGAAATCGGATGGTTTTTGATTCCAAATTCATTTTCCACGAGAACCACACAGTAATATGGAATATTTTTTGTCTGTTCTCTGTAATTTAATTCACGAAATAAGTTTTCAAAAAGATTATTTTTGCTCTCATTATTACAAACAATATTACGTGTTCCCTTATCGTTTCCAAGATGTGGCAGCATACGGACCCATTCATATTGTTTTTCATCATCCACAAGCAGGAAAAGTCTGACATCTCCATAATAATGTCTGACAGATACATCGATCACAATGTTTTTAAACATTGCATATAACGCCTTTTTAGCCCCTACAACCCCAACTGCATTTGCATTTTTGAAGTCTGTATAAACAGGTGCATGATCAATTTTCGAATACATCTCACAGATTTTTTTTGGCATATCCGTAAGTTCATCTCCAACCTCCATACGTTCCTGCTTTTTATAATCGACCTGCCGTGCAGAATCAACACTTCCCTGACCAAGATAAACCCGAAGGAAATCTTCGTCTTCCCTCGTTTTTTCAAACAATCTGCGGTCAAAATTCATCGCTGTATCAACATCCACTCCAATATCACAGTAGGTATCCCTTAAGCTTTCCGCCTCTTCCCGGCGCTTTATTTCAATTTCTTCTTTTTTCTTATCAATATAACTGTTGTATTTTGTAATACGTTCCTCACAGTCCTGTTTATATTTTTTCTTTCCCGATATAAAACCTAATATGGTAGTTACAATTCCAAGTGCCATAGAACATACGCTCAAAATCACATACGAACCAGATGAACCGGAAGTGTTCATAATACCACGAAACACAACAACAAGCCCCAGCATTGTAATGGAAGGCATCAGATTCATAACGATATTGTTTTCCGGTTTTTTCGGAATCTCCGGTGCATCCAAAATTTCTATTTTATCATCTGGAAGTTGTTTTTTGATTCTGGTATTCCGATTAAACAATGGATATTTCAACCCATTCACACGATGCCTGATCTCATGCACCGGTATATTTTTCACCTGTAGTCCTGCCTGATCAAAATAGATTTTTCCTTCTTTAAAATAGAACTGATACTCATCTACCGAAAAGAAATCACAGTCATGAAGTTCCACACTTTCCTCTATTCTCTGTCCATTTCTGAGTACTCCAAACGCAGACTTAATTGCATCAAGATAATAGCACTTTCCTTTTTTTTGTATAACCAGCCGTATATTTTTCTCAAACTGACTTTTTAAAAGAATCGCCGCTCCCGGCTCCGAAGAAATCTCTATCTGCCCCGGAAGATCAATGTACCAGTTATAATTTGGCACCTTTGCCTCAAAATCAATCATAAAACGCAGTTCAAACGCTTCATTTCCTGTATTGGAATAACAAACTGCTATGATATCCCCATGACTGATCTCCATGGAATATAATTTTCGCATATCGCCTTTGCTGAAATACAGCTGATCTGCACAGTCAATATTCCATTCATCGCTGCATGCTGTAAACTCTATCTCAATCTCTGAAAAGAAAGTCTCCGGGTTAAGTCGAAATTCACAGGATGATGTTGTTCCAAGTTTCACATTCTCCACACCTGCTGCAATTTCAAACTCTTTATACACCGTTCTGTTACTGACAATTACTTTATACTGATAATCCATGCTTATGCCCTCCGGTAGATAATATAGGAACCATTTCTGATGCCAAATTCTTTTAATGTTTTATTTCCTCTTAAAAAAGCGATTGGATTCTCAGCAACCAGATAGCAACTGAAAATATTATCCGTATCCATCCCTAATCCATATGCCTCATTCAGTGCAAGCACAAGATCATTTGCTGTTATTTCCAATGGTATTTCCAGATCTACATGTGTCTGTTTCATATCATTGATAAATTCAACTACAACTTTTTCTTCCATTCCGTCTCCTTTATGTTTATGTGAAATAATATGACCTACAGCATTCACATAACATGCACACTTTCACTATAATTTAATATCTCTTTATCCTTTTTTTCTATCTGTAATTAGATTTACTTGCAAATAGCCTTTTTCCTTTATTAGTCTCTCTGCTTCTTCACTTCTTTTCATCATTCCTGTTTCAATATAAATTTTTTTTTTCGTCCGAATAAGAATCCTATCTGCCCCTCTTCCTGTTGACTTGTAACACACGGATTTGACATCTTTCCAAGAATATTTTCTCTCTAATCCCCAAATCGAACGATACATAATTTCATTCCATGTAACAATGATTCTTTTGTTATACCAATATAAAAGAAAATAGCTTCCCTCTACTCCACATAATATTAAAAATAGAATGAATACACCTATCACTTCATATGTTGCCTCTGCGCCAATATACTTTATTAATAATGCCAAAGCTTCTTTAGAATCTGGAGCGCAACTTCCCGCATATTTTACAAGCCGATCGGCTACTTTTCCAATTTCTTCATGTGAAATCAATTTTTTTAATATGGTGCAAATTTTGAACATAATTTTGGTGCAATATTACCTATTATTTTTCCTCCATTATCTTTTCTCTAATTCATCCAGCGTATCTTGTATAAATGCAACTGCATCGACCATGTTTACGGATACTGCAAACAATTGTTGATTCTGTTTATTCATAAAACCGTACCGCACATGATTCTGATCACTTATAATTTGGCCTATCTCCTGCCTGTCAATCGTTCTCCTCTTTCCAAAAAAATTACAAATGACAATTTCCTTTTCTCTCACTATGATCTTTTGCTCTCGGTACATGGAAAACCAGAAAAAAGAAATTATCAGCAGACAACTGGTACAGCAAGCCATATATATAAACGCTATATAACTCATTTCTAAAAAAATCAAAGTCAGTAAAAATACACAAACTGTCACACAATAAGTTACAATGCCTAAAATACAAATTCCTTTTTTTCTTCTCACAATATATTTTGAATCCTGTAATTTTTCGTTTTTCCTTTTAGAAAATCGAATTCCAAAACAAGCTACTATTATATGTACCATTCCATATATTAACCATATAACGCCCTTATTCATATTTCCTACAATTATTTCATTCCCAGCCTGAATCCAGCATCCAATTCCAACAATACTGGTAAACCATGACAAAAGCATAATACTTTTCCATGTCTGAATTAACTGTTTTTCAGCTTGTATATCCTTTTGTTCCATTATATTACCTCCAAAAATTCTCGTATCTGTGATGCCATCCAAATAGTCGGCGCAACTATCATAATGATTCCAAATAAAAACCAAAAAATTTTCTGCCCTTTTTTCTCTTGTATTTTGCATTCTGCCAGTGACTCAACTCCTGCACCAATAAATACAAAAAATATTTGGAAAACACCCCAAAAAAAACATACAAAAAGCTTGTCTACTTTTAATACATACATTAGAAACATTGACAGTACAAATAAAATTTCGCAGCTTATGCATACAATCATTGACATAATTGTTGTCTCTCCGTAAATCGCGACTGGGAATAACAGTATATTGCTCAATTTTCCATTTACTTCTATTTTGGTAAATTGTCTGTCTTTATTTCTCAATCTAAATATTAAAATGAGCCCAATTGTTATTATTGTGAAAGTAATAATGCTCCTGTTCTCCATTCCTTATCTCCCCTCTTCTGTGGACACTCCTCTTCATTTGCATGGGCAAAAATATTTTTAATTGTAATTCCTCCAGTTGTTATTATAGTTTTACACGTTCCAATTTTAAAATTACTATTTAACATATTTTTATATGATCCATAAAAGCATTGTTTTACCGTTCCAGAACTACCTAATATTTGATTTCCATCAAACAATATAGATGTTACTGTTGTAGCCTTATAGCTACCATACTGTGCTCCTTCTCCTCCTATAAAACCTGCGACAACTCCAATAAGACCATTTTTAACTGCATTTTTTAGGATTTTCTTTGACGAAATATCCTCCCCTCCGTTATAATCAACCATGTCAGATGCTACCGATCCACTTGCAGATATTATTCCATTTCCTACAATAGATATTACTTTACCTGCATTCGACCCCATCAGTGCTCCAGAAACAGAACCTGTTGCTGCTGATATGATAATCTTATCAACATTGATATTATCCCATCCACCTTCGGCAACCTGTTCTGTTACCGTTCCAACAGCACTTATTCCTGCTCCAACTACTGCTCCTGCAATTACCGGACCAGCCAAACCACCTGTAGCAACTGTAACTGCCGCTATTGCAGCTACTGCAACCACCGCAGTTGTTGTCGCAATTATAGCCTCTTTATGGTTATAAATAAATTCTCCAACACTATTTATTCCCTCCCCGATATCTTTCAAGCTAGGCCACATACCATTCAAATCCACCAGATCCATAGGTCTGTTCCAGCAGTAATTGTAATGATTCATTGTGTACGGTACTGCAATATGTCCTTTTATGAAATCTTCACTGACAAATCTTCCAACTCCGGCATCATATCTTCTTGCCTGTGCAAAATACAGTCCTCCTGCACTATCCATCTGATACCCCGTAAAACCAAAGTTCTGTAAGGAATCCTTAAAGATATCTTTTGCCGTTCGGATATCATTACCAAATTCATCAAATCCATAGGTTTCCTCACTTCTTCCTGCTTCATCTGCAAGCCGCATCGGACTTCCCAGATCATCCTGAAAATAAAAGTGCTCCCTTCCTTCTTCTTCCATTCCCGTGACATTACCATCCCAGAAGTAGGTCTGTTGCACATTATTTTCTGTTTTCTGTAAAAGATTATGATACTGGCGGGTAAGATCAAGTGTATAGCGAATGGTCTGTTCCGGGGCTGCATCCCCTGCTGCAATGCTTTGCTCCATTCTATGTCCTAATCCGTTATACTGATATACTGCCTTTTTGATTTGTCCATCTGTCATTCCCATAGAGCTGTTCATCTGGTTAGCCGCATCGAACCCATATGCTCTCAAAACCTCTTTACCGCTTGTTACGGATAACAGATTTCCTCTGTGGTCATACGCATAATCTTTCGTTCCGTTTGCATTTGTTTCCTGCAACAGCTGATTTCTGGTGTTATAACGGTAAGTTGTCACCAGCCCTCCTGCTGTCTGATATTCAGTTTTACTGCTTCGGTTTCCGAATGCATCATAGCTGTATGTTCTTAATGTCTGTCCATTCTGTGCTACGGTGGTCAAACGGTTTAATGCATCATAACAATAAGAAAAACTTCCACTGTCCTCCGGCAATCCCGGTCTTTCCTTTTCTGCCATGACCTTATTTCCCATGACATCATAGGAATAGTGACAGCGCTCTGTAAAATCTGCTCCTTTATGTAAGATGTCTTCAAGTTTTCCTGCCGCATTGTATCGGTAATCTGTATAATTTCCACCCGGCAGCTGCTTTCCAATCAGTCTTCCGAATTCATCATAACTGTAACGAATTGTCTTCTCCCGCATTTCCCCGGAAAAGATTTTCATGGCTGACATCTGCATGGCTTCATTGTATTCATATACGGTCTTTTTTCCATCTGGATAAAGAACTGCCGTTCTCTCACCCAGGCTTCCCCATTCATATCCCACGGTTTTTCCATATGGATCTGTGACAGAGGCAATACGTCCTGCCTCATCCATAGCGATTTTTGTCGTGCCGAGCCAGTCTTTTACTTCCTCAAGCTGCCTTATGGCATTATAGGTTAAGGATACTTTTCTTCCATCCGCATAACAGATTTCCTCCACCTGACCATTTGTGCCATAATGGAAGGTAGTCTCATAACCATCTTTGTCTACTTTTGCCCTCATTTTTCCTGCCGGGTCATAAGTATAGCGTTCTATATCCCCTAAAGGGTCTGTCACGGTGGTCACATGACCTTCTTTATCCCAGGTATAGACTGTATTCTGTGGTTCTTCCCCATTGGCTCCTGTACAGCTTGTCTGTACCAGCTGTCCCATTGCATCATACTGATAAAAGGTTTCATTTCCCAACGCATCTGTCACTTTTGCAAGATTGCCATTTGGAGTGTATTCATAACAGGTAACATTTCCCTTTTCATCTTCTGCTTTCGTTACACGTCCAAGTGCATCATAGGTAAAATATGCCACACCTCCTGCCGGATTTTCAATGGATGTGATACGGGCAAGACAGTCATAACTATAAAGGTAACATTCTCCCGCCGTAGTGGTACGCTCTGTGAGGTTTCCCCTGGCATCATATCCATAGTGTTCTCCTGCACCATCCGGGTAACGAACACTCTTTAATCTTCCACCTTTTTCGTATTCATAAACAGTACTGCTTCCATTCGGATAGCAGATGCGCTCTGCTTTTCCAAGTTCATTGTAGAATACACTTGTCGTTGCACCAGCCGCATCTGTAACACTTGTTCTTCTTCCTAAATCATCATAAGTATAACTGGTCGTCTGTTCGGATGCATTCGTCTCTCTGACAAGATTTCCCTCTCTGTCATATTCATACACAGTCCTGGCTCCATCCGGTTCCAATACTTCTGTCAGACGGTTTACGGCATCATAAAAGTAACGGGTTGTATTTCCTTCCGGATCCGTCATTTCTGTGCGGTTTCCAGCCGCATCGTAGGCATATTTCACTACTCCTCCCATCGGGAGTATCTGTTTTACAAGATGATTGTCACTGTCATAAAAATATTCCTGCTTTCCATGATCCGGCGCTGTGACCGAACGGATGTTCCACATTTTGTCATAAGTGAAATGTACCTGCTGTCCCTCTTTATCTGTGTATGTTTCCACTTTTCCAAGTGGATTATAGATAAACTCTGCCGTATTACCATCAAAATCCCGGATTGCCGTGATTTTTCCACCTGCGTTATAAGTGTATGCTCTCTGATTACCCATAGCATCGGTTACTGTTGTGACACGGTCTGCTGCATCATAGGTATAACGTGTCACGTTCCTATTTGCATCTACTGTCTCAATCACACGATTTAAGGCATCATAGCCATAAGTTGTCACATTTCCGGTTACATCCTTTAACTGTACGATGTTTCCGCTTTCATCATATCCAATCTCCCAAACGCTTCCATCTGCATAAGTGATTGTTTCCGGTCTTCCTGCCCCATTATTTATCACGGTAATTCTGTTTCCGTACAGATTTTCCGTGCCGATCAGATTACCTTTCCCATCATAATGGTTTTTCAGACGTTCTTTTCCGTTAATACTTACACTGATAAGATGACAATCTGCATCATAGGTATAGTTGACCCTGCGTTTTAGGGCATCCACGGTCTGTGTGAGGTTCCCACGGTTATCATACGCCATTCTCGTCGTTCTGCCAAGCCTGTCTGTCATGCTGATACACTGGTTTTTTTCATTATAGAGATAATGCTCTTTTGTCCCATCCTCATAAATAGTCTCTGTGTTACGGTATCGTTCATCATGCACATGAATGATCTTACTTCCATTGCGCTCCGTGAGTGTGACACGTCGGTTTCTATCATCATAAGCAAACTCCATCATTCCACCATCTGGAAATTGCTGATGAATAATACGAAATCTTCTGTCATAGGTATTCTTAACAGATGTGACATGACGGGCATTTTCCACTTCCGTGATTCTTCCATTTTCCCCATAGGCATAGCGGTATTCTGCACCGGATGCCGTTGTCACCTTTTCGAGTTTTCCTTCCCTGTATGCAAGCTGCACGATCCGTCCGGTATGGTCGGTCACTTTTTCAAGCTGTCCTTCTTTATTATAAGAGTAGGTCAGGCTGCTCCCATTGTCTGCCTCCGCTTTTTCAAGTTTTCCATCTTCGAGATAGGAAAAAGATATGCCCCTTCCGTTCCGGTCTTCTTTCCGGAGCATCTTTCCGTCCCGGTCAAACGATATGATCTCCGTGCCCGGATGTTCGAGCACGTATCCTGTTTCCGTTTCTTTTAAGGATTCGAGTGCTGTATTTCTTCCTGTCAGTTCCTCCCTGCCGTTTTCTGAAACTGTCCTGTCATAATGGTTGACCTGTCCGTCTGCCTGGCGCACCCTGACGGCTCCGTTCTCTTCTTTTTCGATGGCTGTCTGGTAATTATGCAAAAAGCAGTCTCCAAGCACACCGCTGCGGCGGTCCTTGGAATTATAATAACGGTGGAACGATAACGGTATCTCCCCTCCCACTTTTAAGTCTTCATGCTCATAGATGAAGTTTCCGGTGCTCAGGTTGACCGGGTCTTCGCTGTTCATGCAGCCCTCTGCCTCAGTTCCGAGCATTTTTTCCTCGACTGCCCTCTCAGCCGTCGCCCTGGCATTGCGTATGTTCTCGACATCTGCATCCAGAACACCCTTCATCCTTCCCATGTCCATGTTCCCTCCATTCGGGTCAATGGCACTGGCAAGGTCTCTGATCAGTTTTATGATGTCATCCCCACAGGCTGCCTCACTTCCTGCGATGCTGAGGTATCTGGTATCCACTGCCTGCACGTTCGAAAAGATCTCCCCGATCTGCTTTGCTGTGGTGTTATTTTTATCGAGTACTTTTTTATGGTAGGTGTCTACGTCATTGACATAGTTCTGGATGCTGAGCTGTCCGAGCCAGCTTTGTATGGTCAGTCCGGCATCTCCAAACCAGTCTTTTACCCTGTCCCAGGTACCGTCTGCCGTCACTTCGTCAACATACTTTAAAAGTTTTTGTTTTGCTTCGTCCGAAAAATCTCTAAACATCTCTTTCCTCCCCATATTGCTTTATCTAAATAAACATGTATGACACTTTTTCTATCCCATTTAACTGTGCAAGTTGTCTTGCAGTTAACAATGGGGTACTCACTTCATCAATATATTCCCTGATGGAAAACTCTGACTGTAATCCCGACTGAACATATTGGTTGTCTCTTGTTTCACTGTATTTGTTACAAATGACCATGTATTTTTCATGATCTCCGAAATCAAGGCACTCTGTGATATAGCGCATTTTGTTCGTTGAGACATCATCCTGTAACGTAATAAGCATCACTTTATCAGAATCCTGCAGTAACTGTATTCTCCATCTGCTATATCCTGCTTCCACATCCACAATAATAAAGTCATAATCTCCACTGTCTTTCGCTGACTGTATTAATTTTCGATAGATTGTAAAATCAAGATTTCTTGCATCGAGCGTTGATTTAAATGGAGGCAGATATGTAAATCCTTCTTTTCTTAATGTAAAACGAACATTCTGATACATATGTTCCTGTTCATTTTTCATGACACGATATCCTTCATTCGGCATACCGGTTTTGTTTTCAAGATAATAAGAAAAATCCTGCACAGATTCTGTATTTACGTAGAAAACTCTCTTATGTTTTTCTGACAGACACCGTGCAAGTCCGACAGATAATGCTGTCTTTCCTGTTCCCCCGATTGCAGAATAAAAAGAAATGATCTGTGTCTTATGTTCCTGTGTCTGTGATTCCGTCAGCCGATCCCTGCTCTGATAAGTCAGTTCATTGAAAAGTTCCCTGATACCCAGATATTTATACACTCTGTTTACAGACAAATCCTCCGTGCTTCCATTCTCCTGTTCTTCTGCTAACACACACAGATTGGAAATGTTATGCCTTTGAAGTCCTGTTGAATATAGTGCTTCTGAAACAGCCAGGATTTCCACCGAAACAGGTGTCTCAAAACGTTGTTCAAAATAGACCGGATCAGATATGATTTCTAACTCTATCTGGTCATCAAACTCTTCCAAAAATTTTCTTTCCAGATTCTGCAGATACAGCTCATCTGTATCTGCAATAATGATTAATGGCTTACTCATTTTTTTATCCTCGTACTATAAATTCTGCATTTGCAATTCTCAGCTGACTTCTGTCTGAAATAGGCTCTGGCACATTTGGCTGTATTCTTTTTCCATTAACATAAGTACCATTGGAGCTTCCCATATCCACTACAAAATAGCTGCCATTCTGCCTTACGATTTTGCAATGAACTCTGCTGACCGCATTATTTCCTGTTATCACACCCTGAACTCTTTCTCTGCTTTTTCCTATCAGGAATTCATTTTCACAAACAACAAAGTGAAACTGCCCATCTATGGATTGTATTGATATCTGATTCATGTCCGGCATATCCACTATCTTTTTCTGCCCAATATTGGGATCTGCAGAAGTATTTTTTGTATTTCTATGCATTACAGGTTTTTCCGCCTGTATACGTGTACTAATGTCATGAAGTTTTAATGTTCCATCCTCCAACGCATCTATCACCTGACGCATTTTCGGATGATCCATCATTCCTATCCGTTCTATTTTCTGCACCAGCTGAGCCTTTATTTCATTGTCAAATTCATTTTTATTTTTATGAACACCCGTTATATTTACAGGCAAATAAATGATCTTCACATTATTCGTGCCAGACTCTACATATATATGGCTAAGGCGATTATCAATACATGCCATATTTAAAAATCCAAGATTTTCAATCTGAATTAAAGCTTCGAGCAGACTGCGAATCGCATTTAAGATCGTATCCATATCCGAAGATGCAATGTAATCCTCCAGTGATGTATATTCTCTTGTGAAATAAATTAGTTTTATTTTTCCATTATATTTGATTCTATGACACCTTAACAGGTTGGCATTTTCCTGATTCTGCATCACTTTATAGCCAACGTCATAAAAGATCTCATTATTTTCCAATAAGTAGGCAGTGTCTTCAGTGTCTTGAATTTCTGTCAATTTATCTGCAAAGTACTCGTCCATTTTTTCACTTCCTAATCAAAATAAAATGTAAATTCTTCATCTGCAATCTGAATACTGTCATGATCCGAAAGCACATAAGAATTTTCAGCATCCAGCATTTCTCCATTCAGATATGTATGGTTCGTTGAACCTTTATCCATAAGATAATAAGTTCCATTTATCCGCTCAATTACCGCATGTCTACGGCTGACCGCCTTATTATTTATTATTGTAAAATCATTTTCTTTTTCCTTACCGATATTAAAAATATTTTTTCTGACAGTCACGCTCTCCCCTGTGCTGATTCTCTCTAAAATTGGATATCTTTCCTCCTGCTGCAAAAGAGTTGTGTCTCCCTCGTCATCCTCCTGCTGTGTCAAAAGGGTTGTACCGCTTTCATCCTCCTCCATCAGTAATGTCGTTCCACCTTCATCGTTACTGTCACTGTGATAATGTCTTTCATAGGATGAACGGTCATTTGTGATGTAACCGCTTTTTCCCGTCTCTGCTTTTACGATTTTCCGGAATGCCTGTGGACATTTTTCGCGGATATATCTCTCAATGTCCTCTATTTTATAATTCTTTGTATCATTGAGGAATACCTGGAATTCCTTCAGAAACTGCTCTGGCTCTTTGCCATATCTGCCTGCATACTGTACGGTATCTGCAAGAAACGCATAAACATTTCCGCTCGTAATTCTGCTATTGATCGGCTGATATACAAAGAACACTTCCCTGGTTCTTTCACATACAAACACCATTTCCGTCTGTAACATGAGATTATGCAGATACAACCCATTCATTTCAATTTTTTTAGTCATCTCAATTGTCTGCGCCACAAGCAGAAAAAACGTTTCTTCATCCACACCCTTTTTCAGATATGATATAAGAGGTACCACATCTGGTGCCGTATAGATAATTGTCTTTTTTCCTTCCTGCCTCGGTCTGAAACAGCCGCGGAAAATCTGCTGTTCAAAAATATTGATTTCCCGCTCATTAATCTGTTCCCCAAATGATAACTTACTTTTAATCGTAACTATATTTCCCTTTGAAACTATGCGATACTTTGCCATATCTCTCAGTCCTTTTTTTATTTTCTCTTACGTCTTATTTTGATACGTCCGCTTCGCAGTGCGATCGCTGCACCGACGCCACCGCCTGTTACTACTGTTGCACCCGCAATAGAACCTGCAAACAATGGCTTATTGTTATACCAACGGATGAATGTGTTGGTTGTTACAAGAATTCCATTTAAGACATAGTTTGTTTTATTGCCAGCTGCATCCACAGCCATAATTGTGACATCCTGTTTTTTCGTATTGTTTGGGATATTGAACTGATAGTTTTCACCATCCACTGTATAATCACATTTTTTATCACCAATATAAATCTCAACACTATCTAATACCAGGTTGTCGTTGACTGTCACATTCGCTGCTTTCGTATCCACAGGATACTGGGCATTACTCTCAACATCAATCGGAATAACGACAGGAGCTGTTTTGTCAACACCGAATGAAATCTCTGCTTCTTTGGATTCATCAATGTTCTCATTGACATTTCCTGCAATATCCTCTGAATACAGTGTTACAATGTAACGTCCATCCCCGGCAAAAAGAGACTTGTTGATGGTGTAATCATACTGATACCATTGTCCGTTTCCACCAGATTCCTGTACCTGATAATCGATACCTTCTTCTAATGTTCTCGGTGTTCCGTTTGTATCTACTACTACTTTGATTTTGTCATGTTCCAGACTGTCTACGTTCACTTCTTGTAACTTGACATCAATCTCGTTCTGAATATAAGTTCCTTCAATATCCTTTAAGGTCTGATCAAACACGTAAACTGATCCGAAGCGATTTACGGAGAACGTAACTGTTGCATTGCTCTCATTTCCAGCCATATCGGTCAATGTGGCATTTATCGTATAGATGTCGTCATAGCTTTGCTCTTTCGGGAAGTTCTGGAATGTAAATGTCTCTCCATTTCCCTGATTCGTATAAGAGCCTTCCGGTGCCACACTTCCCTGATTTGCACCAACCAGTTCAATGTTCACACCATTGGTATCAAAGTTTGTATCTGACATTACGATCTGTGGAATAACATCTCCATTATTTGCCGAATAATCTTCGACACCAACAATTTCAATTTCCGGTTCAGTGAGATCCACATAGTACTCTTCCCCTGTATAGGTTTCAGCTATGTTTCCTGCCATGTCCGTGTATTCCACATTAAAATTGTATAAACCATCTGTACCACATGTAATGGTCGCGGTATGAACATCTCCATTTCCGGTAAATCCGCCAGACTGTGGGAATGAGATTCCTGCTCCGTTATCAGTTGCTGTTCCTGTTATCCTTACCCTGTTTTCAGAGAAATTATGTTCTTCAATCTGAATCGTTGCTGTACGCGCTGCTGCATAATAATTGCCATTGACTGCATTATTGTTGTCATAAGTAACCGTAATCACCGGACGGGTTTTATCGATGGTAAAATCATCTGCTTTTACTGTCTCTGCCTGATTTGCTGCCTTATCCTTTCCACTGACAGAAAGCGTATAATCACCATCTTCTGCAAATGTAATGGTTGCAGTACTTACACTCTGATCCGGGTTTTCCGTATTTTCGGTTGTCTGCCATGCTGACAACTCAGGAATTACACCATCTGTATTGGTAATATCTGCCTTAAAATCTGCCGCCTCAAAGTTACGTTCTGTAACTGTAATGGTAGCAACTCTGTTCTCTTTGAACATGGTTGTATTTTCAGCATCTGGTGTCTCATTATCAAATGCAATTTTGATTTCCGGTTTTGTCTTATCAATACTGAATATCAGTTCGTCTTCTGATGTATTTCCTGCACGGTCTGTCATTTTGATATGCATTTTTATCTCATTGCTGTTATTTTTTACAGTGAATGACTTTTTCAGTTCTGTAACAAGGTTTTTGTCTTTCTTTGTCTGACTCCAGCCATCCGCATTTCCACTGGAAAATGCACCCTGATTACTGATCTCCACATTTCCTGACTGATTGTTTTCTTTATCATAAGGCGATTCCACTGTCCATTCCACAGAACGGATTCCCGAAAATGTATCTGTCACTGTAACATCTACCGTTACATCTTTTTCATACAGTTCATTTCCCTTTGCATCCTTGCTTGCAGCTGCCGCCTTGTTAAAATCAATATGTTTCTCACGGGCATGCTGCTCGGCTGTTTCAATGATCAGACTGCTCGGTGTCACATATCTTTCTTCGCGATTATTTAACATATCGTAAGCGCAGGCATAAATCTGTCCTTTAAATCCTGCCTGAACCACAAATGTCACTTTTCCTTCTGCATCTGCCTGTACAATCTGCTCACTGCTTTTTGTTCCATTGGCATCTACCGTATAATAGTGGATTTCCTTTACACCGGAATCCCCTTCTTTGGAGCCGTCCGTAGCCGTTACAGTCACCTTTGTATTTTCCACAAAATAATAACCATAATCCGTCTCTGTATAAGAAACACTTCCATCTGCTTCTTTATTTCCTGCTGCTTCCATATCAATGCTTAAAATTTCCGGAGCTGTAATATCCTTGTAGACACGCTGTGTTTTGGAATATTCATTTCCAGCATTGTCAATGGCTGTAATTACCATATCATAGCTGTTGGTATCTGCATTAATGACAGCATCCTTCGTGTTGATCTCATAGCTTTCCGTAACCGTTTTCTGATCCGGATAAGAAACGTTCACTAACTCCTTGTTATTAACGGAGACTTTCACATTATAAATTCCAGAATCTTTATCTTCTACTTTAATTCTGACTCCAGTATCACTGTTGTTATAGATGATTCCATTTTTTCCAACATATCCTTCTGCAGATAAAACAGATGTAATGGTCGGTTTCACTGTTTCAATCATTAAATTGCTGTTTTTCACATTCGAATTTGCTGTCGTCACAAGTGTCTTTTCAGACTGGTTGCCAACGTTATCCGTAACTGTTGCACTAATTTTTTTATCTAAATATACTTTCTGTTCATTTAAAACAGTCTCTGCCGGGAGTTCAAATACCGCTGTATTATCGCTTCCGACTGCCTTTGTCTGATAAGCTTCTTCACCTACATATAATGTAATTTCGTTCAGTCCGGCTGACGGTACTTCTGAACCATCGTCACTGTGTAAATCATCTGCTGTTACAGTAACTTTGATCACACCATTTCCATAGTTACCAAAGGTAAAAATATTTAAAATTTTTAATGCATCTTTCTTTTCAATGTTAAATCTTGTAACATCCGGCTTATGTGTATCAAGACAGATTGTTTTTGTGTCAATTGTTTTATTTCCTGCGATGTCTGTATAGGTGGTGACAACTGTATTTTCGCCTTCCCGCACATTCTTCAAATCGTTTGCTGAAAGTGTAAGAGAATCCTCCTGCACAATCTGATCACTACTTGTAATTCTTTCCACAAAGCTCTTTCTCTTCGAAGTAAGTTCATTTCCGTTTACGGTCAAAGTTCTCGCCGCAAGACCACTTCCGTTAGTCTGATCTTTTTGATCTGTAACCCCGCATGCAATCGCTGGGATCTCTTTGTACCAATACTCTGTCTTTCCATCTTTTGCATTTTCATATTTGCCATCTGCCTGTGGTGTCACCTTTACTACAGGTGCATCTTTTTCCAGCATTAAATCATCCGATAAAATATCATTATGATTCTTAATTTCTGTTAATTTATATGCCTTACTCTCATTGCCTAATGCATCCACTGCTTTGATATGAACCTTTTTCAGGCTTGCAAATGTACCAGCTTCTTCCAATGGAACCGTAACTTCTATCGTTGCATCACTTGTTCCACTTACTTGTGTACTTACAGTTCCGGTATACACTTTTGTATCATCATCACTGTATACGCGAATTTCTTTCACACCAACTGCCGGATAATCCGCTTTGCCGTCTTTTACATTCACATCTTTCGCAGTAACGCTTACTCTAATGTTTGTATTGTAATAATTACCAAAATCGTATTTTTTTATTGTATCAGCAGGAATCAGAGACACTTCCTTAATTTCAGGGGCTGCACTGTCCCGATATACAGTAATAACTCCGGCTTCTGAACACTGTTTTGCTTTGTCAATGGCATAAATATAGATTTTATCAATGTTCTGATTTTTTGCTAATTGAATGCCACTTATTTCAAACTTTCCATTTTCATTTAATGCTGCTTCCTGTGCCCCATTCAACACATCATCCGGTGTAAGTTCTGTTTCTGACCAGACAACCTTTTTCAAATTTTTATCCACAGCTGTACCTGTGATATCCACCGTTGTGTCTGTTTCCGTTTTCCAAATTGTTTTCTCATCGTCACTCAGTTCAATTTTTGGTTTTGTTGTATCAATCACAATTTTCACAGACGGATTGAGACTTATTTGCTTTCTGCCAATAATTCCACCTTTATACACTGATGAAATGATAGTTGTTTCCGTTAAGTTGAGTTGCGTTTTGCCCACTCCCCATTGCGAAAGACTGATTTTAGTTTTACCATCAAATTTTAAAATGGCTGATGATGAATAATAGTTTCCATCCTCATCCGCTGTTATTTGATTATTTCCACTATCTAACAGATTCAGACCTGCAAGAGCCAACGAATCTTTATTTTCATTTTGAATATCTTCAAATTCAGCAGTTACATTCTGGTCACCATTTACGTTTTCAATCTTATAGACTGCTGTTCCATCTTCATCCTCTGTTAAATTATTTTCCTGTATCGGCGTACCATTGACCGAAAATATTTTTACTGTTTTACCTTCATTTGGTTTTACAATGATTGCAACTTCTGCTCCAGAATCTACAATAATATTTTTTTCACTGGAACCATTAACCTCAACAATTCCTCCATCATCAGTTGTAACAGAAACTGTGTACGTATCAATTTCTGCTGTCACTTCTATACTATGTGCCTGTTTTATTCCTTCTGAAAATATATATTCTTTCTCTTTTAAGCTGTTATTTATTTCGTTTTCATTAAGCTTTTCATCATTGTCCACTCTAAAACTTGTAAGATGATACTTGTTGTCTGTAACAGCTGCTTTTATTTTGTACTCAGAATCTGTATATGGAACATTCCGGCTACCGTCTTCTCCACTCTCGGTTGTGATTTCAACTTTATCATTTTGTGCATCACTATTTAAAATTAGCTTTCCATTCTGACTAATTTTATAGGTGATTGTGAACTGTTTCTTTGCGAATGTGATTGTAAATGCATAATTTGCATCTAATGCTACATCCTTAAGACCTTCAAATTTAAATGCACTGTTTTCATCTTTATAATTTTTCCACCAATTATCGTTGGTTTCTCCATCCGGTTTCCAATCTACAGTTTCTTTTTTCACTGTTACAGCAGTGATTTCATAACCTTGCTTTGGTGTTGCTGTTACTACATTATTTTTTACTGCTACATTTCCTGCATCACTTGTTGCTGAATTATCAGAAGTTTCTACATTTGCAGTAACTGAATATGGAACAGACTTTTCTTTAAGTGTAATTGTACCTAACTCAATCTTTTTTGTTTTTACCTGATCTTCTGTGACAGTTTTCTCTTCACTGGAATAACTGTCATATGTACCTTTATCCACATCTGCTGGCTCAACTTTAACCGTATACTTATTATCCGTATTTAATGTCCAATTACCAATAGAAATATTAAATTTTCCATCGTCTGTTGTAGTCGCTTCATTCGTTACAGGAGTCGAACCGCTTTGTGGGTATGTTACCGTCACCTTTGCACCTGCATATGGAGTTCCATTATTCGTATCTGTGTTTTCATCATCATTACCTGGAACCATCACCTGTCCTGTGATTGTGACTGCATCACTTTCATCTGTTGTAGTATCATCTGCTGATGCACTGATACTTCCAAATGGTATCGTTGTTGCCATAATTAACGCAATCATTAACCATGCTGCAATTCTTTTTCCTTTTGTTCTCCAAAACATTTCCATTTTCTAAATTATCTCCTGCGTATGTATGATGATTTCGTTCAAGACCAGTTCATACCTTTTATCTGTGTTTCCTGCATTTTCAGTCAGCACAACTGTTTCATCTTCCTGTAATACAGTTGTAGTTTCTTCTAAAGCAGTTGTTTCCTCCTCAACCATCTGAAGCGGCATAGTGGCTTCTTCCCGCAGCAATGCTGTCTTTTCCTCATCTTTTTTCGGAAGAACCTCCGTTTTTTCTTCATTTTTCAATTCCACTGTTGTGCGTTCCATCAGACTGCTTTTCCTTGTTTCAGATGATTTGGCACTTCTTTTAGACAATGGATTTTTCTGTCTGTTATTTTCCTCTCGCATTGCCATAATCTGACGTTCTGCCGATTTACCGCTAAGATCATCTATGATTCCCCGTACATCCATTTTTAAAAAAAGATAAATGGATATCAGTGTTAAAACTCCTGCTAATGAAAATGCAATGATGGATATGAGTTGTAAAGTACCTGCATTCATGATGCTTTCACCTCCGTATCTTTTGCATATGCATTTTCCACTGCTGCCTCTGCATCCTGCAAACGCTTTAGAATATCATTTTTCATTTCTTCTGTTTTGTCTGTTGTCGTATCAACCTGCTCCGTACCAGCTTTTACCTGTTCCAGCAACGCTTTCATATCTTCCTGTGCTACGTCATCTGCCTTAAATTTTCTTGCATAAGTTTCCACAGCATTCATTGCCAGTTTGTATACTTCCAGATTTACAATTTCATTCTCATCCTGACTCTCAGATACGGTTGCTACGAGTTTTGTTATATTCTCCCAATATGGAAGATAGGTTCCTTTATCAGATGCTTCCTGCACATTCAGTGTGATATCGCGGTTAAACTGTCCTATATCACGGTACATTTCAGCCATCGTATAATAACTGCTGTCCTCACCGCCATAAGTACATGCCGCCTCAAACCACTGAATCGCACTTTTCATTCTGGTTATCTGATTGTCTGAATTTTCTGTTTTTCCATAATCGTAGTAATACCAGTATAATTTTCCTATCTCAAAAGCAAGATCCCCATAATCGCTATTCTGCTGTAAAACAGTCAAATTACTGTTTATTTTCTTTTTGAATAATTCCTCTTCTTCCAATGAAAAGACCGCGTCATCCTTAAATGCCTCGATTATTCCAAAATACGCTTCCGAATTGCCCGGCAGAATATCTATTGCTTTGGCATAATAATCGATTTTTTCCTCATCTGTCGCAGATAATTCTGCCTGCTTGATGTTATTATCATAATCGCTGTTGTTCACATGGACTCTCATTCCAGTACACAGACATCCTATAATAAGGAAAAGAACCGCTGCCCCGGATGTTGCAAAGAAAACATTCAGCTTTCTTTTCTGCTTTCTTCGATACCCCTCGTCCATCTCATCATAATGATCCAACGCATATAACAATTCTGCACATGACTGATAACGATCTTCCGGGTTTAACTGGGTACATTTTTGAATGATCGCTTCTAATCCACTAGACAACTGCGGATTCCAATATCGGATTGGATATATCTCATAAGGAGGTTCACATGGATTCTGTCCTGTGAGTAAATGGTATAGCGTCACGCCAAGACAATATACGTCTGTTCTGGCATCCGTCTGACCTTTTCCTCCAAACTGCTCCGGCGCAGCATATCCTTTTGTTCCAAGACTTACTGTATCTGCCAGATTCTGTTCTTTGTATTCCCTCGCAATCCCAAAATCAATTAACTTGATATTTCCATTCGGCTGCAGCATAATGTTTGCCGGTTTCATATCCCGGTAGATAATTGGCGGATTCTGCGTATGCAGATAATCCAATACCCTGCATAGTTCCTTTGCCCACTCAATTACAACTTCCTGTGGCTGTGCACCTTCTTTACTCAATACACTGCTTAAGGTTTCTCCCTCAATGTAATCCATGACAACATAGATTACATTTTCTTTTTCGATAATGTCTACAATTCTTGGCAGTGACGGATAATCCAGTTTTTTCATCATGTTTGCTTCCGCCATTGCACTTGCAACTACAACTTCATTGTTCTTATCATAAGCTTTTCTCTCGATTTCTTTGATTGCCCACTGCTTATTCAGGTTTTTGTCCATCGCCAGGTAAACTTTTGACATTCCACCTTTTCCGATCAGCTTTAAAACCTCGTATTTTCCCTCAATAATTGTTCCTCTCTCAGCCAACTTTCATTTCCTCTTTTGCCTTATTTGAGTTTGATATAAATTGCAGAAATGTTATCCGTTTCCATCCGTTGTTTATTCCATTCGATCATTTCTCTCAATTTTTCTTTTATCTGCGCTTCATCAAGATTTTTATACGGATTCAGTGACTCAGAAATTTCGTCTTCTGATAACATATGACGGAATCCATCTGAGCATAACAAAAGGGCTGTGCCATGTGCCAGCCTTCCATTCTCATATTGTGGTTCAAAAAATTCATTCACACCGATACACTGAAGAAGCACGTTTCTGCGATTATCCTTTTTAGCTTCCTCTATTGTCATATTCCCACGTTTTATTTCCCGCGCAATGAATGTATGATCCTCGGTCAGCTGCTGCAACGTATCCGATAATGTATAAATTCTGGTGTCTCCAACATGACAAAGCATATATTGTCCATCACTGTTTAATAAAACCGCACTTATTGTTGTTCCAAGCTGAATCTGGTTTTCTTTTCCATACCTGATCAGTCTGCCATTTATTTCTTCCAAAAGACTCTGCCACTGTTGTCTTATTCCTTCATCTCCAACATGCATTTCGTTCTTTATGTAAACCTGTTCAAACCAGTCTGAAAAAGCCCTGACGACCGTTGCACTGGCAAGCTCCCCTTTTTCCATGCCACCCATGCCATCACAAATTGCGATCAGAAGTGTCTCTCCATGTTCCTCAGAACATCCTTTTAATAACAGACTGTCCTGATTGGTCTTCTTTTTTATCCCAACGTCTGTATCATATGCAATATAAAATTTCTTCAACTTTTTCCCCCTGTTTTTCTTTACAATTATTCTTTTTATTATATTATTCTCCTACAATTCACACCATATAATCTGATGTAATTTGGGTAAAATATTTACATTTTTTCTACACGCAAAAAAGACACCATTCTCTAAATGGTGTCCTTTCTAAAATAACAACTCTCTTATCTCTTATATTCTTCTATCACACATTCATGTGCTTTACTTTTCTTATCATAATTAATGCCCACTAAAAGTATATTTCCAGTGTACTGCAACAATGATTCAGGATACTTTTTGTCCTTTATCTGTTGTAATTCTGTATATGCACTTTTATTCCATTTTAATTCGACTACGAGTGCAGGATAATCTACTCTGTATTCCTCTTTCGGTATAAATACAAAATCTGAAAACCCTCTCCCTGTCGGCAATTCCCGAATTGGTTTAAAATAATATTTCATGGCGCTTAAGTACGCAATTGTCAAAACACTGCTCAATGAATTTTCATTATGATATTGAATTGCTGACGCATACTCCATATGAATCTGTTCGATATAATCTGCAACCAGCGTTTCCTCTCTATCAAGAGTAGCCTCTAACAACTGCTCGGATTGATATTCAAACTCCTGCAGTTCATTCCATTTCGTTTTCTTTGCTGCAGCTAAAAGTTCCTGCCGTATCTCCTCATTTGGAATAAATGCGCACTGTTTTCTCTGGTCATATGCCAGATATCCAAGGTGGATCAGGTAAGTTATCACATCATCCCTGCTAGAAAAGCTTACCGTATCGTTTTGAAATGTTCCGGTATCTACTTCTACTGTCGAACCTGAAACCATCTCTATAACCGCCTGTTTTAACCCATCAAAATCCATGTTGATCAGTGGAACCACAACCTCATATGTTCCGGTCTGCGACCAGTAGCTTTGGAAATTTCCGCGCAGCATGACACTGACAACTGCCTTCGGGTTATAAACCTGCTGATTTTCCAGCACGTATCCATCATACCACCTTTTTACCTCTGCAAAATCTTTATGATATTTATCACAGAGTTTTTCAACTTCCAGCTCCGTAAACCCAATATAAGAAACCAGTGCCCCGGCATCTAACATTGTAAATTCATCAAAATTGTTGAGTGCAGATTGCGTTTTCATTTTCTTGATTGGCAAAATTCCTGTCAGATACGCCAGACTGATAAATCTGGTAGGTTCTGTTCCCTTGAACATTCCACACAGAAAATTAATGTAATTTTCCTGCTCGTCCCTGTTATTTGCCTCGTCACGAATCAGAATATCCCATTCATCAATGATTACAATGAATTTATTTCCGGTCACAGTATAGATTTCTGACATTGCTTCCGGCAAAGATACCGTTTCTTCCGAAATAATATCCGGATATTTTTCTTTCAATTCTGCTATGACACTTTTTTCAATATAAGAAACAACTCCTGCTGCTCCCTTCGCTGGAGCAAGACACCACTGAATATCAAGATGTATGACATCATATTTGTTCAGATGCTGTCTAAAATCCCCTGCATGGCTAATCTCATAATCTGCAAATATATCTGCTGAATCGCAGCCTTTGCTGTAATAAGCTGTAAGCATATCCGCTGTGACAGACTTTCCAAAACGACGCGGTCTGCTGTTGCAGATAAACGCCTGCTTTGTATTGATCACTTTATTGGTATACGCAAGCAAACCTGTTTTATCAATATAAATTTCTGAATTTAACGCTGTCTCAAATGCACTGTAATCAGGATTAAGAAATCGTCCCATGTGTCATGCTCCCTCTGTATTGTCTATTTCCGTGTCTTTCAAATGTTTATTCTGCAATTATACAATTTGCTGTTTTTCTTTTCAAGGTGAACTATGATATTGTCATTTCCT
>OGIA01000662.1_pt1 | contig 34377 bp, 27 predicted proteins | sample 1571671 | NCBI WGS metagenome assembly OGIA01 (sample SAMEA2582027, study PRJEB24529) | metagenome | biome: Human gut stool | place: China | collected 2011
GGTTTGATGAGGGGCGGATGAAATTTTCATCCGCCTACTCTACAATTAAACTCCGGTTTACATATTTTATGTTAAGTGCTATGATAAGGCACAAATGTAAATGCAGGGAGGAAGTCTTAATGAAGGAATTTTTGTATATGATCGTAGGGTGGATAGCAAAAATCCACAGTTATCTGATGCGGTTCAATGATAGTTACGAATATAATTTTTCAGATAAAGAGTTGCATTTTATTGTGATAGGTTTGCTTGGAATGGCATTTGTATTTATTGTTTATCCTGTGTTTAAGTGGCTGGCGAAGCACAATCATGTGATGGTCATCGCCTGGATATATGTATTTACCTTAATTTTAGTCGTTACATTTGCAATTGAAATCGGTCAGAAAGTAACCAATACAGGTGCAATGGAGTTTGCAGATATTGTGTTTGGTGTTGTTGGATTCATAGTGATGTTTTTTATTTTTTCTATTATTAGGGAAATCTATCACTTGATTTGCAGACTTATAAAATATCTGCGAGATCAAAATTGGGGTAAGAGATGAATTATCATGAAAATATATGGTTATAAATAGAAACATTTCCAATAAAGTAAACTTTGATGATAAACAAACATTGAGAGGCGTATTCCTATATGTGAATTAACAGATTTTATGGTGCAATGCAGATGGAATTCTAACAATCTTGGGAAACTTGTGCCCCGATTCATAGCGTTAATTGGGCATGTATAAGCGTCCTCTCACAAGTCATTCGTAGCGTAAATGAAAGAAAAACGGTATGAACAAATATTATTTTCTTTGTGAGCTATGGAGATAGGATTCTAACAATCTTGGGAAGCCACTGCTTCTCAAGATTGTTGTTTAGAAGCCTATCGAAATGTCCAGCGAACAGAAACATAATATTTCGTTTATACCGTTTTTCTTTTTCATAAACCTATAAGATCGCGACTTGTGAGAGGGCGTTTATATCTGCCCATCACACCCTATAAATGCGCCACAAGATCTGCAAAATCACATTCTAACGTTCCATTTTCCAGTAAGCCGCACTGTAAGGTGCAAGTTCACTGCCACCGCCAAAATCGTGTGTTTCTCCTGTGATCAGATCTACCGCAGTGCCGCATCCGGCGTCAAAATGTGCCATAAAAGGCTGATCATCCGCATTGATTGCTACAAGAACACGTTCAGAATCTGTTTTTCGCTCGAAAATACACTGGCGGTTGGTCAGAAGAACGGAACGGAAATCACCGTAATTCAATGCATTGGAATGTTTTTTTGCCTCTGCCAGTCTGGAAATAAAAGTTGTGAGATCATTCCATTCCGGTTTCTCAAAGCAGGCACGCAGTGCAGGATCGCCCTCTTCTTTGCGGGCTTTTGCACCCCATTCACTGCCATAATAAACGCATGGGATACCCGGCATACCAAAGGCGAGAGCATAGATCAAAGGCAGATGATTTTCATTTGACAAAATGCTTGCAACTCTGGTGACATCATGGTTATCGACGAAAGAAAGCAGATGTTTTCCTTTGTATAAAGTCCAGTTATCCGGGCCAAACTGACGGAGCAGGGAGTGGTTGATCTCAAACATATTCATGCTGTTAAAACTGGAATACAATCCCTTGTAACACTCGTAGTTTGTGACAGAATGTAACATGGAATCATTCATCCACTGGTTATAATCACCGTGAAGTGTCTCTCCGACAAGGAAAAAATCCGGTTTTAATCCATCGCAGAAAGAGCGGAGCCGTCTGAGAAAATCGTGATCCAGACAGTATGCAACATCGAGCCGTAAGCCGTCAATGTCAAATTCCTCAACCCAGCCTTTGATGCAGGAAAAAATATGCTGGATGACATCTTCATTTCGTAAATTCAGTTTTACAAGATCATAATTGCCTTCCCAGCCTTCATACCAGAGACCGTCATTGTAGTTTGAATTACCGTCAAAACTGATATGAAACCAGTCTTTGTATGGGGAATCCCATCGTTTCTCCAAAACGTCCTGAAATGCCCAGAAACCTCTTCCAACATGGTTGAATACACCATCTAAAACAACCTTGATACCTGCTTTGTGAAGGTTTTTACAGACAGATTGAAAGTCCTCATTCGTGCCGAGACGGGTATCAATTTTGGTGTAATCTCTGGTGTTATAGCCGTGCGTGTCAGATTCGAATACCGGTGAAAAATAAATGGCATTTGCCCCAAGTTTTTCAATATGAGGAATCCAGTCATTTACTTTTAAAATGCGATGCTCTGGTACACCATCATTTTCAAAAGGTGCCCCACAGAATCCAAGTGGATAAATTTGATAAAATACGCTTTCATAAGCCCACATATTCAAGCCTCCTAATTATTTCAAAATATTAGCGGTGCAGAAGTAATGATTCAGTCGATCTGCACATTTTGCATACAGAATATAAAACATGCTACATTTATTCAGCACTCATATCGCGGGATTTCTGCGAGCAGGCACGCTGGGCAGAAATCACAGTGTTGCGGAAACCTCCGGCTTCCAGAGCAGCGACAGCCTCTATAGTGGTCCCGGCAGGGGAGCAGACAGCGTCTTTTAGCTCGCCCGGGTGTTTTCCGGTTTCCAAGACCATTTTTGCAGAGCCATAGACAGATTGGGCGGCAAATTTATAGGCCTGTGCACGCGGCATTCCGTCGGCAACGGCGGCATCCGCCATAGCTTCGATAAACATGTATACATAAGCCGGAGAAGAACCGGAAACCCCGATGACAGCGTCCATAAGAGATTCACTGATCACTTCCGATTTGCCGAAGGAGTTGAAGAGTGCCTGAACTTCTTTTAATTCTTCCGGGGTCACATTTTGGTTGACGCACAATGCGCTCATTGCCTCACCGACTAAGGCTGGGGTATTTGGCATGGCACGTACAAGCTTGACTGGTTTGCCAAAGGAGTCCTCGATGGCGGCAATTGTTTTTCCGGCGGCAATGGATACGATCACACATCCTGATTTTACATGAGAGGAAATCTGTGGGATTACTTCATCAAATTTATTTGGTTTTACAGCAAGAAATAAAATATCACTGCGTTCTGCAACCGTTTCATTGGACAGGGTTGTCTCAATGGAATATGCACTCTGCAGTTTTTCTAAGGTAGCTGCGGAATGGGCGCTGGCAATGATCTGACTGGTTGTCACTAACTCTGAGTGTACAATACCGCCGATCATGGCACTTCCCATATTTCCAGCTCCAATGAAACCGATAATCTTATCTATCATATATCCTCCTTGTTTGCGAAGCAAATGCGACTGCTCATGCAGGAGCAGAGGATGTTGCCTCCTTGTTTGTGTCCTGTATTTTCTTTCATCCTAGTTCATTTGTTCTGAAAGGTCAACCTTTTAGGCATAATTAGGGCTGGAATACTGTAAAAAAATGAAGTGTTGATTTTCATACAGTATTCCAGCCCGTAAAGGGGAGGAAAAAATAACAAACTATAGTTGAAATATACTTTGTTTTTATTTAAAAAATTAGTAGGCTGCCAGAATTTCTTTTAAGGCGGCGATAAATGCCTGATTCTGTTCTTCTGTACCGACACTGACACGATTAAAACCAAATGCACTGATCATAATTTTCCGCTCTGCAAGGGCAGCACGGATTTCTTTTGGATCATGGTGTGTGTCGAAGTAGATGAAGTTTGCGCATGGTTTTGCAAGAGTGCAGCCTAATTTTGTCAGTTCATCCTCAAGATATTTGCGCCCTGCCGTGGTAAGAGCCTTGATTTTCTTGATGTATTCCTGATCTTTCAAGGCAGCCTGTGCGGCAGCGAGTGCATTGTAGCTGACATTCCATGCCTGACAGGCTTTCATTAGTTCATCGATCAGCAATGGATCAGCAAAGGTGTAGCCGATGCGGAGACCGGCCATGCCATAAATTTTGGAGAAAGTACGCAGTACAAAGAGTGGTCTGTCGTAGCCTTCCTGAATCATTTTGATGAGGCTGTAGTGAGTAGGATCTTCCACGTATTCGAAATAAGCTTCATCTACCACCGGAATGACATGATCCGGGAGTTTACGGATGAATTCTTCGACTTTTGCGGAGTTTACATAAGTTCCGGTCGGGTTGTTTGGATTGCAGACGATAACCATTTTTGTCCTGTCTGTAATGGCTGCCAGCATTGCGTCGAGGTCATAACAGTAATCATCGGTCAGTGGGAGAACGACACGGACACCTCCGTTATCGCTGACCATATCAGGGAAAGCTTCATAAGTTGGAGCACAGTACACAACTTCGTCCCCATAATTGATAAATACTTCACCAAGCATATCAATGATCGCAGAGGAACCGGCACCGATACAGACATGATCTATGGTAAGACCATAGAGATCAGCCAGCTGCTTTTTGAGATCGACTGCATAGAAATCCTGATACATATAGCTGTTGAGGGAAGCATCCGTAACTGCTTTTTTTACTTCATCAGACATACCGTATGGATTTTCATTATAATTCATTCGTGTTACATTCTTCGGGGTGGAAGTTTTCTGACGTGCACCACGGTTGCTCTTTGGTTTTGTTTTCATGCTGTCTCTTAATAAACATTCTACATTCATCTTCATAATCTCCTTGTCTTTATTTATTCGTAGATAATTGCGAAACTCATAAAAATGTAAATTGAATTGTGAAAAATTAACAAAAGCTTGAGAAAACACTGGGGAGCGGTCGGCACTTAGAAGGCAGGTGCGATGCTAATCGTGACTGGCTTCTTAGTACCGTTACCAGCGACACGTAGCGAGAGCGTGTTTTCGAAAATTTTGTTAATTTTGAACAATTTAAAAGAAAGATATAAGGAGTTTCGCAATTATCTATATAAATTCAGTTGATAATGGAAACCGGATGCCCTTCCAGGTAGCACCGGAAATTGTCGATCGCCATATCGATCGCACGGATCCTGGATTCTCTTGTGAGCCATGCAATGTGTCCGGTGATAACGGTGTTTGGTGCAGTTAACAACGGACTGCCGCAAACCGGCGGTTCATCCGTCAGAACATCAAGTCCTGCGGCTAATACTTTTCCGGATGCAAGCGCATCCGCAAGCACCTGTTCATCGATGAGGGCACCGCGCGCTGTATTGATTAAAATGACACCGTCTTTCATTTTGGCAAGGGTGTCCTGATTGATCATGCGTTCGGTTGCCGGGGTATGCGGCGTGTGCAGGGAAATAAAATCGCTTCTGGCAAGCAGCTCATCTAACGATACCTGTTCAATGAAATCATATGCAGCACCTTCTTTTTTGTGGCGGCCGTATGCGAGCACATGCATGCCAAATCCCTGTGCCATTTTTGCAAACGCAAAGCCGATCGCACCAAGACCGATCACACCAATTGTTTTGTCATATAATTCAATCTGTCTGGTGATCGATTTACAGAATTCATTGTGGTTTTCCGGTACAGACCAGTCAATCGTTTTGATCCGGGTGTCATGCGTGCCGATATGATGGCAGACATCCATTAATAAAGCGAAAGCGTATTCTGCGATCGTCTGTGAACCGTAGATGGTATTGGAAATGGAAATGCCGCGTTTTCTGGTCATTTCTGTATCGAATTTTTCCCATCCGTGTCCTAAGGTGGCAACATATTTTAAATTCGGATGCTGGCTTAAGAATGCTTCATTCATATTGTCCGGACCGATCCACAGCCCGAATACCGCGTCCGCATCTCCGATATAAGTATGAAGTTGTTCTATATTGGGATAATGGGCGGGAACTTCAATGACAACCTCATCAATACCGGGGAGCTGCTCCAGTTTTTTCCAGCGTTTTGTAAGTTCCTTTGGAGTGATATCTGTCTGAATAATTTCCTCCTGGATCACAACAATTTTCATTTGTCTGTCACCTCCATTTGTTTATGACTGCTAATATAAATTCAAAAATCATGATTTGTCAAGTGCAAAATTCTTGCAAATCAAGAAATGAAACACAATTGAACAACACTTTCTTCTATAGTTAATATATAGGCGTGTAATATGCACGGACAGATATAAAAATCACATTTTTTACGTTTTACACAATAAAATGATAGAAATTATGTATATTTTGAAAAAAGTATACAAATCTATAAAAATTGGCTGGATTTTGTTGACAGGAAAACAAAAAGTGTGATAAAACAGGTTTAATTTAAAACAGCAGGCAATCAGGCAGCAGACCTGAACATAGCAAAGGCGCTAGGGAATCATCCTTAGCGCCTTTTCTGTACATAGAATATATGCAGAGTACAGATGCTGTTGTTTACAGAAAACAGAAGAACAATCTATTTCATTATTTCACAGGAAATGATGTTTCTTCGGAACAATAAGGAGGATTAGTTATGACGAATACACCTACCACATTTTTTGGCTGGATCATTTTTCTGATACAGCAGTATCACGGATACTATTTACAAGGGCTGCTTACCACATTGGAAACATCCCTCGCAGGTACAATCTGTGGATGCTTTTTAGGATTTCTGGTTGGAATCATCCAGGCAACGGACATCCGGGCGCAGGATAACATGATCAAAAAGATTTTACTTGGTATTCCATGGGTGATCGCAAAAATTTATGTCACGATTTTCCGTGGAACACCAATGATCGTTCAGGCAATGGTAATTTATTATGGATCATCTACAGTATTCGGAATTGACCTGAAACCATTCAATGCAGCGATTTTTATCATCCTGTTAAATACAGGAGCTTATATGTCAGAGACAGTCCGCGGCGGTATCAATTCCATTGATGTAGGACAGATTGAAGGAGCAAAGGCGCTTGGAATGGGATATGTTCCGATGATGATCTATATTATCCTTCCACAGACTTTTAAAATTATCGCACCGCAGATCGGAAATACATTTGTTGCAAATATCAAAGATACTTCCGTATTAAATGTAATCGCAGTCACAGAACTTTTCTATATCACAAAGGTTGCAGCCGGAACATATTTCAGAATGTTTGAGGCATATACGATCACAGCATTGATTTACCTGACACTTACCTTATTATTTAACGGTTTGCTGAAGCTGATCGAAAAGTATATGGCAGGAAAAGAAAGTTACGAGGTTTTAAATCCGGCAGCCGCAAAATAAATCAGGGGATCAGATGGAAAGAAAAGAGGAACGTGTTATGGCAAGACAATCAATATTTAAGTTTAATGAGAGAGTGACGACTGAGGCAAAGGATGCAACGTATGAATTTCGTGGTCCGGTCATCAGTGTCAGGAATCTGGAAAAGAAATTCGGGGAACATGAAGTTTTAAAAGACATCAGTTTTGATCTGTTTGAGGGCGATGTGGTCTGTATCATCGGATCTTCCGGATCAGGAAAATCTACCTTATTAAGATGCATCAATCATTTGGAGACACCGACGAGCGGTCAGATATTATATCATGGCTATCCATTGACGAAGGATGCACAGACGATCAACCGTTTCCGTTCTCAGGTGGGAATGGTGTTCCAGCAGTTCAACCTGTTTAACAATATGACGGTTTTTGACAACTGCATGGCTGGTGTCCACAAGGTGAAAAAAAGAAGCAAGGAATATTCCACCGAGATCTGTATGAAATATCTGGAAAAAGTAGGAATGGCTCCTTATGTAAAAGCAAAACCACACCAGTTATCCGGTGGTATGAAACAGAGAGTGGCGATCGCCAGGGCACTTGCAATGGAACCGGAAGTATTGCTTTTTGATGAACCGACTTCCGCATTGGATCCGGAAATGGTCGGAGAAGTTTTATCGGTTATGAAACAGCTTGCAAATGAAGGACTTACTATGGTGATCGTAACGCATGAGATGGCGTTTGCAAGAGATGTATCCACAAGAACCATTTTCATGGATAAAGGATATATTGTGGAGGATGCACCGCCACAGGAGTTATTTAATAACCCGAAGGAAGCGAGAACCAGAGAGTTTTTAAGCAGGTTTATGCAGGGTTAAGGTTTGTAAAAGACAAATTGTATTTGTTTTTTAAGCATAGAAAGAGGAGGACAATATTATGAGAAGAAAATTAACAGCAGCACTTTTGACAGCAGCAATGGCAATTTCATTAACAGCCTGTGGCGGGTCAGGTGACACAGCTTCGGCAGGGGCGTCCACAGGAGAGACAGCAAGTGTGACAGAGGCGGGCGGAACAACAACCGCTTCCAGAAAAGAAGTTCTCCGGGTTGCAATGTCAGCAGATTATGCACCGTTTGACTGGCTGCAGGAGGATGACTCCAATGGAGCAGTGATGACATCGAATGGTTCTTATATGAATGGTTATGATGTCCTTGTCGCAAAATACATAGCAGAAAAACTGGATATGGATCTTGAGATCACACAGATTGACTGGGATGGTCTGATCCTTTCCATCCAGTCCGGAAAAGTTGACTGTGCGATCGCCGGAATGTCCATCACAAGCGAGAGATCCCAGTCGGTAGATTTCTCGGATCCGTATTACAATGCAAATATTGTTGCGGTTGTTGCGGCTGACGGACCTTATGCAGATGTAGTAAATGTTACAGATTTTGAGGGCGCAACACTTACCTCTACACTGAACACAGTATGGTACGATGTATTAGACCAGATCACGGATTATGCGACAAAGGATGCAGCGCTTGATACATTTGCATCTATGGTTGCAGCAGTCCATGCAGGAAAAATTGATGGATTTACCTGTGATATGCCTTCTGCAAAATCTATTTTAGTAAGTAATCCGGATTTAAAGATCATCGATTTTGAAGGTGGCACCGGATTTGAGGTCAGCAATGAAGAGACAGACCTTGGTATTCCTTGCCAGAAAGGAAACACAGAATTAGTAGATAAGATCAATGAAGTGCTCGCCGGACTTTCACAGGAGGACAGAGATGCTATGATGGATCAGGCAGTAGCATCCCAGCCGGTAAGCAACTAATATGGAACAGACAGCAGTCGAAAAAAAATTCGGAAAATATGTCATGGCTTCCATGATCACCATGTTTCTCCAAAGTGCCTACTCCATGATTGACGGTTTATTTGTCAGCAATCTGATAGGTGACACGGCATTATCCGCAGTCAATGTTGCGTGGCCGGTCATTGCAGTGGTAACTGCGATCGGCACCGGCGTTGGATGCGGCGGAGCCGTAATGATGTCAACCAAACAGGGAGAGGGAAAGAACGAAGAGTCGAACATTGTACGGGCAAATGTCATTCTTGCATTATTGGCATCAAGTATTGTGGTTACGATTCTTTTTCTTGTTTTACTGACACCCTTACTGAAACTGATGGGCGCGGAAGGCGAACTTTTAAGGTTATCGCAGATTTATGGAAGGGTAATGCTCACAGGCGGCGTGCTTCAGATCTTATCCTGTGGACTGACACCTCTTCTTCGAAATGACAACCGGGCGGTCAGTGCCATGATGATCATGGTGGGTGGTTTATTTGCTAACCTTGGTCTTGATTTTGTTTTTATGTATGTTTTTCATATGGGAATTGGCGGTGCAGCAGGCGCTTCACTGTGTGCGCAGTTGTTTACGACTGTGTGCTGCCTGATGATTCTTTGCACAAAGAAAACAGATCCAATCCGTCTTTCACAGTTTATGATAAGGAAGGAATACTGGAAAAAAATTTTTAAGACAGCAGTTTCACCGTTTGGAATATCGCTGACCCCTTCTTTATTGATTTTATATCACAACGTTGCGTGTTTAAAATTTGGCGGCGATCTTGCGGTAAATGCATATGCACTCATCAGTTCCACCGTTGGCTCGTACCGTGTGCTTCTGATTGGTGTCGCAGAGGGGATTCAGCCACTTGCAAGTTATGCCTATGGCGCACATGATTTTCATGCGATCCGGAAAATAAGAAATAAGGCGATCATCACAGCAATGAGTGTGAGTTTCTTCTTATTTATATTTACCATTGCAACAGCCTGGTTTTACCCAGCCATTTATGGATATGAGGGGGAAGCGGCAGAACTTGGTTATCATGCGGTCATGGTGACGGCAGCACAGCTTATTTTTACAGGACTTGTCCGCGTGACCAATTCCTTTTTCTATTCAGTTGGAAAAGATAAATATTCGCTGTTTATGATTTACTTTGATCCACTGATTATGACGCCGCTTACGATCGTGATCCTCCCACGGATTTTTGGACTGGATGGCATCTGGATCACAGCGGTTGTGACGCAGTTTATTTTAAACATTGTGGCATTTGGAATGTTTGCAAGTCATGAAAGACAGATGAAAAGGATGGAAGCAGCGAAAACGCTTGCAGGAAAATGAGAGGGATAAAAAGATCGTACAGCAGACAGGTACATGAAAAAGAACGTAACGAAGATGACCGGTACACCATCAAAGTTACGTTCTTTTTCCTTTCCCTGATCAATTGCGTAAATACTACGCATTACATGAAATAAAATGTTTGTTAATGTTTATATAATAGGAAGAAACTCCTATGTAATAAAACCAAAGTTATAAAAAAGTGCAGATTAGAAATCTGTAAGATCAGCTTTTCTCTTCTCTAAGAAGGCACCCATTCCTTCTTTTTTGTCATGAGTATCATTTACAACACCGAAGAGGTTTGCTTCCATCTCAACAGCATTTTTGATATCCATATCGTAACCATTGTTGATCGCTGCTTTTGCAACAGATACAGCGTAGCTTCCTTTGGAGATGATCTTTGCTGCCATAGTTTTTGCAGTTTCCATTAATTCTTCTTTTGCAACAACTTTGTTCACTAAACCGATACGGTAAGCTTCAGCTGCATCAATGTTATCGCATGTGAAGATCATTTCTTTGGCACGTCCCATACCAACTAAACGGGCAAGTCTCTGTGTGCCGCCGAATCCAGGAATGATTCCAAGTCCACATTCCGGCTGACCGAAGATTGCATTGTCAGATGCAATACGGATATCACATGCCATAGCAATCTCACATCCACCGCCAAGTGCGAAACCGTTAACGGCTGCGATTGTTACCTGACGCATATTCATTAATTTGAAGAATGGAACAGAAGCTCTGATACCGAATGCTCTTGCCTCCGGAGCTGTAAAGTTCACCATCTCGGCAATATCAGCACCTGCAACAAAAGATTTGAATGCGTTGTCTTTCTTGTCAGGACCACCGGTTAAGATCACAACTTTGATATCGTCTCTTCCCTCGATCTCTGTTAAAGCTGTGTTTAACTCGTCTAATGTCTCACTGTTTAATGCATTTAATGCTGCTGGTCTTGAGATGGTAAGAACGGCGATCTCGTTCTCCACATCTAATTTTAAATTGTTGAATTCGCTCACGATAATACCCTCCTGAATAGATTGATAAAAAATTAACAATACATGTTATATCTAGAGTACTTCTTTTGAGAGGATTTGTCAATATGAACGTCGATAAACTTTTTCTAAAATCTGTAAAAAATGGAAATTCGCTCCGTTTACATCCGGGGAAATCCTTATTATAATGGGAATATGAGTGAAACATACTTTAATGTTATGAGGACTTTGACAATTGCAAAACTTATATAATTTTTTTGAAATTGTTCAAAAGTAACAAAATTTTCGAAAACCCGCTTTCGCTATGTGTCGCTGGTAGCGGTACTAAGAAGCCAGTTACAACTTACGTTGTATCTGCCTTCTAAGAACCGACCGCTCCCCAGTGTTTTCTCAAGCTTTTGTTACTTTTTCACAATTCAATTTACATTTTGTGAGTTTTGCAATTGAATCTACATTTCACTTTACATTTCACTTGATGTTTATAATTAGTTTCATAATTTGATATTTGAGGATAAAGAGGATTAACACATGATCACAGATTACAATTTACAGATTTTAATAGAGCCGTTGTTACACTGGTTTGCGGGACATGCCCGTGTGCTTCCGTGGAGGGAAGAACCGACACCGTACCGGGTGTGGGTGTCGGAGATTATGTTGCAGCAGACGCGAGTGGAAGCGGTAAAACCTTATTTTGAGCGGTTTACGAAGCGTCTGCCGGATGTGGAGGCTTTGGCGGAATGCCCGGAGGATGAGCTGCTAAAACTCTGGGAGGGATTAGGCTATTACAACCGCGTGCGGAATATGCAGAAGGCAGCCATTCAGGTGATGGAAGCATATGGTGGAAAACTTCCGGCAGATTATGAGGAATTGTTGAAACTAAAGGGAATCGGCAGTTACACCGCAGGGGCAATCGCCTCCATTGCATACCAGATTCCGGTGCCGGCTGTGGATGGGAATGTATTCCGCGTTCTGACGAGAGTGGCGGCGGACGATACTGATATTATGAAACCGTCCTTTCGGACTTTACTGGAAAAAGAGCTGCGGGAAGTTATGCATGAAATGGAGACACCGGGGGCATTTAATCAGGCACTGATGGAACTTGGTGCGACCGTGTGTGTGCCGAATGGTGCGCCGTTATGTGAACAGTGTCCGTGGAACAGTCGCTGTCTGGCAAGGAAAGAGGGCAGGATCGCAGAACTTCCGGTCAGGACGAAAGCGAAAGCGAGACGTATCGAAAAGAGGACGGTGCTTGTCATCCGGGACAATGATAAAGTGGCAATCCGGAAACGACCGGAAAAAGGACTTCTGGCAGGACTCTATGAACTGCCGAATGTTGTTGGGCGATACTCGCAGGATGAGATTGTTCATCTGGTAAAAGATATGCATCTTTCTCCAATCCGGGTGCAGAAGTTAGAGAATGCAAAACATATTTTTTCTCATATCGAATGGCAGATGGAAGGGTATGCAATTTTAGTGGAAGAAGCAGGATTTGACGCCGAGGCAGAGAAAATGGCAGAAAATCATCTCATTTTTGTAGATGCAGAAAAATCTCAGGAAAATTATGCAATCCCATCTGCGTTTGCCGCCTACGCAAAATATATGGGGATCAGACTTGGAAATGAAAAATTTCTGGAGACGGATTAGAAAGCATGGAAATATTACAATTTCCGGGATAAAAAAGAGGGAGCCGGTGCAATGCACCGGCTATTCATATGAAAAAGATTGTGTATGGAAAGTGAAATGCTTCACTATTTTCTGGGAGGAACCTTGCTTACTGGTTAAGCAAGGCAACCTGATTTACTCAGGTATGAAAAAAAGTTCTATGAAAAATTTTCTTGTTGGCTTAACTTATGCTTAGAGTATAAAGTTGAATTGTGTCTATCGTATGATGGCTTTGTGAGAAATTTGTAAATAAAATATGAACAAAATGTTCAAAATTCAGGCTGTAATAAATAATTAAGAAAAAATAAATTGGCTTGTCATAATAAAATATGTATAATAGGAAAGTACTACAATCGTTTCGCAGTCTGGATACAGGATTGCAGACGATCAGTAAATAATGTTGGAAAATGTCGATATTATAATAAGGAAAGTCAGAGGTAATAAAAGATGTACGATTGCATCGTGATAGGAGCCGGAATTGCAGGGGCAGCCTGTGCCAGAAAACTGGCAGAGGAAGCCGGAAAGAAAGTTCTTGTGATTGAGAGACGAAACCATGTTGGAGGAAACTGCTATGATGTTTCGGATGAATATGGCATTTTAATCCATGAGTATGGTCCACATATTTTCCATACAGGACTGGAAGAAGTTTATGAATATCTATCGAGATTTACGGAATGGTATCCTTTCGGACATGAAGTGGTAGCAAAAGTGGGGGACAAGCTGATCCCGGTTCCATTTAACTTAAATACGCTGCACATGGTTTATGAGAAGGAAAAAGCAGATCTTCTGGAGAAAAAACTGATCGAAGCTTACGGTGAGGGAAGCCGTGTGCCGATCATGAAACTTCGTGAGAATGATGATCCGGATATCCGCGAGATCGCACAGTATGTCTATGAGAATGTATTTTTGAAATATACCATGAAACAGTGGGGACAGAAGCCGGAAGAGATCAGTCCGGAAGTGACAGGAAGAGTGCCGGTGCTGATCTCTTATGATAACCGCTATTTTCAGGACAAATATCAGGGTGTGCCAAAGGATGGCTTCACACCGATGTTTGAGCATATGTTAGATCATGAGAACATAGAAGTTGTTCTGGATACAGACTGCAGGGGTGTCTTAAAGTTTACAGGGAATGAGATCCTTTTTGAGGGAAAACCATTTGCGGGAGATGTCATTTACACAGGAGCGCTGGATGAGCTTTTTGATTGTAAATTCGGCAGACTGCCATATCGTTCGCTGGATTTCCATTTTGAGCATTATGATGAGGAGTCTTATCAGGGACACAGCGTGGTAAACTACACGGTAAGCGAAGATTACACCCGCATTACGGAGTTTAAATTTCTGACGGGACAGAAAAATACAGATGGAACTACAATTGTAAAAGAATATCCGTTTGCATATACGGGTGCGGCGGGCGAGATTCCCTACTATGCGATTTTAAATGAGGAAAATCAGGCACTTTACGGGAAATACAGGGCGCTCACAGCAGGACTTCCGAAGTTCCATTTATTAGGCAGACTTGCAGAATACAAATATTACAATATTGATGCCATGACGAAAAAAGCCATGGAACTGGCAGATGCCATTATGAATCAGTAGGAAAGGTTATCATTATGAAGTTACTTACATTTGCAATTCCATCTTATAATTCGCAGGATTATATGGAGCACTGCATCCTGTCTCTGCTTCCGGGCGGTGATGATGTTGAGATTTTGATCGTGGATGACGGATCAAAGGACCGCACCGCAGAGATCGCAGACGAGTACGAGAGAAAATATCCGGGAATCGTGCGTGCCATCCATCAGGAAAACGGAGGGCACGGAGAGGCAGTGAATGCCGGGATCCGCAATGCCACAGGACTTTTCTTCAAGGTTGTGGACAGTGACGACTGGGTGGATTACGAAGCCTATATGAAGATTTTAAAAAAATTGCGTGAACTTGCTGGCGGAGATACCGTGCTGGATATGTTCATTGCAAATTATGTTTATGAAAAAGAGGGTGTACGGCACAAAAAAATCATGCGCTATTCTTCCCTGCCGCAGGATAAGATTTTTACATGGAATGAGGCAGGAAGATTCCACAAGGGACAGTACATTCTGATGCATTCTGTCATTTACCGTACACAGCTTCTGCGGGAATGTGGGCTTGAACTGCCAAAACATACTTTTTATGTGGATAACATTTATGTGTACAAGCCATTGCCAAGCGTAAAGCATATGTACTACATGGATGTTGATTTTTACCGTTACTTCATTGGACGTGATGACCAGTCCGTCAATGAAAAAGTCATGATCGGCCGTATTGACCAGCAGATCAAGGTAAATAAGATCATGATCGATGAGTTTGATCTCTGGAAGATCCCGAATCCAAAACTGCGCCACTATATGTTCAATTATCTCGAGATCATCACAGTGATCTCAACGATCATGCTGATCCGTTCCGGCACAGAGGAGAATCTTGAGAAAAAACGCGAGTTATGGAAATATATCAAAGACCATGATATCCGTCTGTTCCACCATTTGAGAAACGGTATTATGGGAAATGCGATGAACCTTCCGGGAAGAGGCGGAAGAAAGATTTCAGTTGCAGCTTACAAACTTTCACAGAAAATTGTTGGATTTAACTAAGGATATGGTGATCAGGTATGTACGTTAGACGGTCAAATATGGAAGATATACCGGCAATGATGGAGTTATATGCGCAGGCAAGGGTTTTTATGCGTGAAAATGGAAATCCAAACCAGTGGGATGAAAATTATCCATCGAGAGAGTTGTTGGAAAAGGATATTGCCTTTGGAAACAGCTACATTGTAGAAGATGATGAGAAGAACCTTGCAGCAACATTTGCTTTTATAAAAGGTGAGGACCCGACTTATTATGGGATTGAGAATGGAGCATGGCTGAATCATGAGCCATATGGAACCATTCACAGACTTGCGGGAAATACTTCTTATCATGGAATTGCCAGTGGATGTATTAGCTGGTGTAAGAGCCAGATTGGAAATCTGAGAGCAGACACCCATGAGGATAATAAAATCATGCAGCATTTGTTGGAAAAGAATGGATTCGTGCGATGTGGAATCATTCATCTTGCAAATGGTGCGCCAAGAATTGCTTATCAGTTTGCCGGAGACAGTACAGACTACCGGGACGGCAGTCAGCAACCGGTCAGCGGGGAGCAGCCGCAGCAGAATTATGATCCGCAGACGCCAGATCAGAGCTGGAGTGTGAGGGAAGTTCCTTCCGGTGGACGTGGCTTCGGGATTGCTTCCATGGTACTTGGCATTATCTCACTGGTATTATTCTTTTCCTTTGTGAATATCCCACTTGCGATCCTCGCCATTATCTTTGGTATTATCCAGTTGACGAGAAAGGCACCAAAAGGGATGGCAATCTCCGGGATTGTCATGGGCATAAGCTCACTCTTTCTGTTAGTCATTTTCTGGACTTGTATGTTTGTGTCAGCTGCCAGAACAGAAAGCACAGATAACAGCACTTATTATTATGAAGGATCTGAAAATGATGATGCTTCCGGTGATTATTATGATGGCTTATATGAGGGCTATCAGCAAGGATACAAAGATGGCTATTATGATGGCTACTATGGCTACACACCGGATGAAGAATTCTATGGTCATACACCGGATGACAGCTTCTATGGTTATCTGCCGAATGATGATTCTTATAATTTTCATGGGAAGAACGGCATATATTATTAACAAAGAAATGACAGCCGGGGAATCCGTTTGAGACAGAAAAGCAATGGGAAACAACAATTCATTATAAAAAGAGCAGCAGGTTTTCTGCTGCTTATTTTTGCGTTTACAGGGATCATTGGTATTTGCGTGGAAAAAAAGGACAATAGGATAAGAGCAGACAGTGGGATGGAGACAGAGAGAATGGCAGAAGAGAACACGAAAGCAGCATCAGGAAAAATCAAAGAAGAGGAAGTTAAGAAAGTGGCTTTGACATTTGACGATGGACCAAATCCGGATCATACGGAGACACTTTTGGAAGGTTTGAAAGAGCGGAATGTGAAGGCAACTTTTTTTCTTCTGGGTGCGGAGTGTGAAAAATATCCAGAGATCGTGAAGAAAATCCATGCAGACGGACATCTCATCGGCGTTCATTCCTATGAACATGTGAATCTTTCCAATCTCACGGATCAGGCGGCGATGGAGCAGGTGGACAAAACAGACCAGATTATTTTTGGACTGACCGGAGAACATGCGCAGTATATCAGACCGCCTTACGGCTGCTGGAAATGCAATCTCGATTATGAGACAAAAATGATCGAGGTGCTGTGGGACGTCGATCCGCTCGACTGGAAGACAGATAATTCCAGCGTCATTGCAAAGCGTGTCATGGATAAAGTGCAGGAAAATGATATCATTCTGCTGCATGATGCCTCAGAATCATCGGTAAATGCAGCACTTCTGATTATTGATGAATTGCAGGGAGAGGGATATTCGTTTGTGACGGTCGAGGAACTGATATTGGAATAATTTACAAATGTAAAATGCTATGATAACAGAAACAGAGGTAACACATTGTATATTGTGTTACCTCTGTTTCTTGCTTTATATATCGGACAGAGTTTCCATTACTTAACCCCTTTTTTTAAAAAAATTTATTCAAGTATGTGAGGAGAAAAAATATGAACACAGCTCAGCCAATCCGCTCAGAACAGGAACTGAAAGATTTTATGAACTTTTACGAACAGGTACAGTATCATCCGAGAAATCAACTGCTGCTTACGATGGGGCTGAATACCGCATTAAGAATTTCGGATCTTCTTTCTTTACAGTGGAAGCAGGTATATGACTTAGAAAACCGGAGCGTAAGAGAACATCTGCTTCTTGTGGAGGCAAAGACCGGAAAAGCATCGAATATTTATCTGAATGAAAAAATAACTGTCCAGTTGCAAAAGTATTATCAGTTTTTAGCGTCTGGACGCAGTTTCAAAATCAGTGGGGATGCGTATCTTTTCTGTGGAAAAGACGCAGATCCAATCTCAAGGGTACAGGCTTACCGGATTATCCGCAAGGCGGCAGAAAACAGCGGTCTAAGCGGCGTGATAAGCCCGCATTCCTTGCGGAAAACATTTGGATATTATGCGTGGAAGCAAGGAGTTCCACCGGTACTTCTCATGGAGATTTATCATCATTCCTCTTTTGACATCACCAAACGTTATCTTGGGATCGAGCAGGATGACAGGGATGAGGTTTTCCGCAAAATCTGTTTATAAGGGACAGGATTTTCCTTCCAATAAAATATCTGAACAATATGCATTGTAATCAATGTGGTTCCATGATTCCGGAACGCAAAACAGGGGTAACACAATATACAATGTGTTACCAGTATCTGAAACGGATGGAGTACCATTTTTAATATACGCAGTATTTATGGAAAAATACAAAGCCACATGGAGGTTACAATGCTTAAATTATCTTTAAAACCGGGAGAATACATTGATATAGGAGAAAATATCCGTGTCGTTTTTTCCGGTGGTTCTGCAAATAACATTCATCTTCTTGTAGACGCACCACGCGAATACAACATTGTGCGCAGTAATTCCATGAAGCAGAAGGACAAAAAAGAATACTATCGTGAGCAGACAATCTCGGAGGAAGCAAAGCGTGAGATCGCAGGAATCTTAATGCGTGAGAAGCACGCAGCTTCTGAGATAACGGACAGACCGGCTGCAAAAAAAGCCATTTACACAGTCAGCCACAGACGGTAATAATGCCATGCTAACCTAGGGGCGTGGTTTATTATACAGGCACTTTGTGCCAAAATCCTGATTTTTTCAGGGAAAAGGGAATGGAATCCCGAAAATAAAAATTATTTTAGCGGCAGAAAGACCGCAACACACGGAGGTAAAAAATTATGGTAGTACAACACAACATGCAGGCAATGAATGCCAACAGAATGTTAAACATCACAACAGGACAGCAGGCAAAATCCACAGAGAAGTTATCTTCTGGTTACAGAATCAACCGTGCAGCAGATGATGCAGCAGGATTAACAATTTCTGAGAAAATGAGAAAACAGATCCGTGGTCTTGATCAGGCTTCCACAAACGCACAGGACGGTGTGTCCGCAGTTCAGACAGCAGAGGGTGCTTTGACAGAAGTTCACTCCATGTTACAGAGAATGAACGAGTTAGCAGTTCAGTCTGCGAATGGAACAAATGCACAGTCTGATAGGGATGCGATTCAGGCAGAGATTACGCAGTTAACAACCGAAATTAATCGTGTATCTGAAACAACAAAGTTTAATGAAACTTATTTGTTAAAAGGAGATACCAAAACAACAAAAGACGTTTATTTTGGAACATCAAGATATGGAATTAAAGCGGGTACCACATTATATGATGCTGACAAAAACACGTTAACTGCAGATAAGTTAAAAGCAACCTTGGCAAAGGGCGGAAAAGTGTATACGGATAACGCTGCAACCCAATTAGCTAAAAAAGGTGTTGACTATGCGTATGTAACAAAATTTTATGATGCTAATGGAAAAGAAGTTTCAGCAGAAAAGGCTGCAACAGGTGGTGCAGCAGTGTATGGCGATAAAAATGCACAGATTAAAATTTCTGATGATGGAGCAGATTTAATAACCAACAAATATGTTACAAAGGATTCTGTAAATGGTGACTTAGTATTTAATCTTCATGTAGGTGCAGATTCAGAAATTAATAACAAGATTTCGGTTACCATTGAAGAAATGAGTTCAAAAGGTTTAGGTGTGGAAGGACTGAAAGTTGATACTGAAGATGATGCTACAGTATCAATTGACACAATTTCAGCAGCAATCCAGAAAGTTTCTTCCCAGCGTTCTGCTCTCGGTGCTGTTCAGAACAGATTAGAGCATACGATCGACAACTTAGACAACGTTGTTGAGAACACAACAGCAGCTGAATCCCGTATCCGTGATACAGATATGGCTGAAGAGATGGTTAACTACAGCAAGAACAACATTCTTGCACAGGCAGGTCAGTCTATGCTTGCACAGGCTAACCAGTCTACACAGGGTGTTCTTTCTCTGTTACAGTAATTACAGATACCATAAGACAAACAACAAAAAGTCTGACCGCATCAGCGGCCAGATTTTTTGTTGTTGTGCGCCTAGCGGCGCACGTTTCTAATGGGTTAAAGTCCCGAATCCGCCCGGTAGTGGGAAGGATATAGCCGAAGGTAAGGGTGTCCATCGTGAGATGGAATTTATTCGGAATGAACAGTAATATATTTTTGTTTTCGACTGTTTGGCTTATCTGGAATAGTCATTTTAAGCTGACCACTTGCCAGTAGAGGATTCAAATATTTTCTTGTAAAATAAGTGAGATTTCGATAACCAATAAACGAGCAAATTTCTTGTTTGCTTTTTTCTGTTATACATAAATCCAAGACTGCGTGTAGGATGTCCTGTGATCTATCTTGATCACTAACTTGGTCACAATCTTGGTCACTGACTAAGTCTTTCTGACTAAGATGGTAATTCACATTTTTCAAAATAACTCTGAAATCTGTTGCTGTCGAGAAGAATTCAGGTTTATATATTTCTGAATATCCTGGTAGTTTTTCAGTTTCACTGACGATTTTGCGTAGACCACTTCCACGGCGTTCCATGTATTTCATGCGGTGGAACAGGTCAGCAATCACAGGGTTTCGTCGCATGGAACGGATACTGTAAATATCGTATTCCTGAATTGAGCCGCCGCCAAACATACCGCCTGGAGATGTGATTTCCACCCGATCATCAAACATATCAATGTGGACTTCGCTGCCAAGCACAATATAATCACGATGGATGAGAGCGTTGACAAGAGCCTCTGTTACAGCTCGTTCAGCATAATCCGGCTTGTCTACCCGATACTGAGCTTCTTTGACAAAACGGACTTTGGAATTATTGCGAATAAATTCACTGCCGCTTTTCAGTAGATAAATCAGATTCCCTTCGTATTCTTTATCGTCCAGTGCCTCATCAAAGATAGAGCCTTTTTCCAAGCCATTCCACCGGGTACAGAACATACGGGAGTTATAAACTGTGTGCTGATCGGTCATGAGCTTTCCGGCATTGGTCAGGAATCCATTTTTGTCAGCCAAACCGAAGGAGACATAATCGGATGGCTCAAAGCGGAGACCAGTCCGTTCCAGATAGGTTGCTTCCAGAAGTGTAAAGCTGTAATCCTTTTTTACCGCGTCTGTTGTTAGGGTATCAAAGGACTGATTGGTTCCCTTTAAGATCAATTCATTTACAATGTAATCCGGGGCAATTACGCTTTCATTTCCAACACGGATATATGCTTCCATCACGCCGTCTGCCTTGTAATAATAAGGGGTGCTGCGGCCGGGAGAAACCTCCAGAGCTAATAGATTTTTACCATCTTCCTGTAATGGTTTTAAGATAAACTGAGGTAATGGTGTGATTCGTTCTTTGATTAAGCGGCTGATCGCCTCAGCATCCTTTTGAACATCGGACAAGCCGATAGGTTTCCGGTCATCAGAGATTCCGAAAAACAGAGTTCCGCCGATTCCATTAGAAAAGGAACTAACACTTTTTAACCAGCTTTTGGGTTTCTTTATATTATACCCATAAGGAGAGTTTATTTCAACGATAGGCACAAAGAGTTCAGAGAAAATATTTTGAGAGGATGGCGGTTAGACACCGCCTCCTGCTCGTTGGGTATCCCCACATAAAACAGGTTGCTTTTGCAGGGCTATGTATGCAATAATATCATTATCTATCCAAAGGACAGATAATGATATTATTAAGTTCAGAAACATGACACAGGTCAAAATGACAATATAGGTAATTGCAAAACTTATAGAAAACATAATTAAATTGTGGAAAATAAGATAAAATGAAATATCCACTTGTCAAACATGGCAAATTCATGTAATGTAGTAATTGCGATGAATTTTCACGAATAAAATCCGTCATATTTTTGAAATGAAATACTAAAAATTGAATTTATGATCTCAAATATTGCAAGTTTTGAAATCAGAATATTCAAAATAGTCAAGTGTACGCAGTACACGGACAAAAAGAAAGGCTTTTCGTATGGATTTATTTGATTATATGAGAGAACAGAACAGAGAAAAGGAGTCGCCGTTAGCTTCCAGACTTCGTCCAGCGACGCTGGATGAGATGGTAGGGCAGCAGCATATCATCGGAAAAGACAAGCTGCTTTACCGTGCGATCAAGGCTGACAAGTTAAGTTCCATTATTTTATATGGACCGCCGGGAACCGGGAAAACGACTTTGGCAAAGGTCATTGCCAATACCACAAGTGCTGAGTTCCTTCAGATCAATGCAACTTCCGCCGGGAAAAAAGACATGGAGGATGTCATTGCGCAGGCGAAGAACAATCAAGGCATGTACGGAAAAAAGACGATCCTGTTTATCGATGAGATCCACCGGTTCAACAAGGGACAGCAGGACTATCTCCTTCCGTTTGTGGAAGACGGAACCGTGATCTTAATTGGTGCAACAACCGAGAATCCATATTTTGAGGTGAATGGAGCGCTTTTGTCCCGTTCCATCATTTTTGAGCTGAAGAATCTGTCCACGGAAGATATTAAGACGCTGATCCTCAGGGCGGTGAATGATAAGGAAAAAGGAATGGGCGCTTACGATGCAGTCATTGACGAGGAGGCACTGGATTTTCTTGCTGACGTGGCAAACGGAGACGCAAGAGCAGCGCTCACAGCAATTGAACTTGGTATTTTGACAACGGAACGGAGCGCAGATGGAAAGATTCATATCACACTTGAGGTTGCCAGTGAATGTATCCAGAAGCGTGTGGTGCGTTATGATAAGACCGGAGACAATCACTATGATACGATCTCTGCTTTTATCAAAAGTATGCGCGGCTCTGACCCGGATGCAGCAGTTTATTATCTTGCCAGAATGCTATATGCGGGGGAAGATATTAAGTTCATCGCAAGAAGGATTATGATCTGCGCAGCGGAGGATGTGAGTAATGCCGATCCGATGGCACTCGTTGTCGCAACATCGGCAGCACAGGCAGTTGAGCGTATCGGTATGCCGGAGGCACAGATTATATTGTCGCAGGCGGTCACGTATGTGGCAAGTGCGCCAAAGAGCAACTCGGCAGTCAATGCGATCTTCGATGCGATGGAAGCAGTAAAGAATACGAAAACAGCGCCGATCCCGGTTCATTTACAGGATGCACATTACAAGTCATCCGGAAAACTGGGACATGGTGTTGGATATAAATATGCACATGATTATCCGAATCATTATGTGGAGCAGCAATATTTGCCAGATGGACTGACAGATCGGAAGTTCTACGTTCCGGGTGAGAATGGCTACGAGAAGAATATCCGCGAATATTTCAAAAAGATCAAGGGTGAAACTTACGGAGAAGAACAGCCGTAACTGATTTTGTTAGAAAGCGTAAACGCTTCAAATACATAAAAAAGCAGGAGGAATTAGAGATGAAGTCCTACGAGGAAATGACAAAAGAAGAGTTATTGAAAGAGAAGGAAGGATTGGAAGCGGAATACAAAAAATTCCAGCAGAGAGGCTTAAAACTTGATATGTCCAGAGGTAAGCCATCCCAGGAACAGTTAGACCTTTCGATGGGAATGATGGATGTACTGACTTCCGGTGTTGATCTGACCTGTGATGATGGTACAGACTGCAGAAACTATGGTGTGCTGGACGGTATCAGTGAAGCAAAACAGCTTATCGGTGATATGATCGAGTGTAATCCGGACAATATCATCATTTATGGTAACTCAAGCCTTAACATTATGTATGACACCATCTCCCGTTCCATGACACACGGTGTAATGGGAAATACTCCATGGTGCAAATTAGATAAAGTAAAATTTTTGTGCCCGGTACCGGGATATGACAGACATTTTGCGATCACAGAATATTTCGGCATTGAGATGATCAACGTACCGATGCTTCCGACCGGACCGGATATGGATATGGTGGAAGACCTTGTGAGCAAAGATGAGGCGATCAAAGGTATCTGGTGTGTGCCAAAATATTCCAATCCACAGGGAATCACTTATTCGGATGAGACGGTCCGCCGTTTTGCAAGATTAAAACCGGCAGCAAAAGATTTCCGTATTTACTGGGATAACGCATACTGCGTGCATCATTTATATGATATTAACCAGGATCATCTGATCGAGATCTTAAAAGAATGCAAGAGAGCAGGAAACCCGGATATGGTTTACAAATTCTGTTCTACAAGCAAGATCACATTCCCTGGTTCCGGTGTGGCAGCGATCGCAACTTCTGCCAACAACTTAGAGGATATCAAGAAACAGTTGAAGATCCAGACCATTGGTCATGATAAGGTAAACCAGCTGCGCCATGTCCGTTTCTTCAAAGATATCCACGGAATCACAGAGCATATGCGCAAACACGCAGATTCTCTCCGTCCAAAATTTGAAATGATCCTGGATACATTTGAAAGAGAGTTAAAAGGACTCGGAGCCGGAAGCTGGTACAGCCCGAAGGGTGGATACTTCATCACATATGAGACACTGGATGGATGTGCAAAAAATGTTGTGGCAAAAGCAAAAAAAGCAGGGGTTGTGATGACTCCGGCGGGTGCGCCTTTCCCATATGGAAAAGATCCGCATGATTCTGTCATCCGTATCTCACCATCCTATCCTAGCCTGGAAGATCTTACGACTGCGATCGACATCTTTGTTGTCTGTGTAAAGCTTGCAAGCATTGAGAAGCTTTTAGGAGAATAATAGTAAGTTTTTAACCGCTGAAAAGCAAAAGAAAAAGACCTGTGTGTACAATGTCATGATGTTCGCATGACATAGGTACACGCAGGTCTTTTTTATGGATTATGCCTCAGTGGAAGCATCCTCTGTTCCGTTTTTCCATTTGTTGAATTTCTCGACAACTGCGTCGTAGGTTCTCTGGGAAATATCCGGAAGTTTATCTCCCCATGCTTTGGTTGCCTGTTCGAAACCTTTCTTGAAAGCTTCTAACATAGCGTCTGCCTTGTCAGGATCATCACCGGATAAAGCTTTTGCAAAATCAAGAATACGGTCGGAAGTCTGCTCTACACCCCAGTAACCGTCGTCTGCGATATCTGCCTGTGCCTGTGCTTTCACATCAGCTGATACGGTAAAATCACCTTTTGCAAGGAATTTCCACATATCATCTGCGGTGCCGATCGCAACACCCTGCTTGGTCATCATCTGCTCAACGATGCTGCGGAGCTGTGCGGTGCGCTGCTCTGCGTCAGCTTTTAACTTTGCAACGATCGCTGCGTTGTCGGCCTTGCTTGTTGTTTTATTGGAAGCCTTGTCTGTCCTGGAGTCAGAACTCTTCTCGTAAATGACACCGGAAGCTGTCTTGGAAGAATCTGCCTTTTTCGTTGTCTCGGATGTCTTTTCTGCTGTTTTTGTTGTTGTCTGTGTAGATGCTGCTGTGGCAGCAGTCACAGTGTTAATGGAATTGATTGCCATATGATCCTCCTTGTCTGGCGAAGCTGGATGCGTTTGTTTTTACAGAAAACAAAATGTTCAGCCACCTGAATGAATAGTTATTAACCTTCCATGGTTCTGTTAATTATATCGGACTGGCAAAGAAAAAAGTTTAGTGCCGATTGACCTTTTGGACATAAAATGATAAGATACTAATTGTATACAAAAAACACAAAAAAAACAAGTTTTATTTTAAGTACAATCAATGCGTGTTAGCGACGATTTTGGTAAGGAGAAACTAACCGATGAAGGATATTTCAGTAAAGGCGCTGGCTAAGATCAATCTTGGGCTGGATGTGGTACGAAAAAGAGAGGATGGTTATCATGAGGTCCGCATGGTGATGCAGACCATTCATTTGTTTGACCGGCTGGAGATCTCGAAGAATACTTCCGGTGAGATCACGATGGAAACGAATCTTTCTTTTTTGCCGACGAATGAGAACAATCTTGTCTATAAAGCGGCAAAGCTTTTGCAGGATGAGTTTGCGATAAAAGATGGCGTGCATGTATGGCTGCACAAGTACATTCCGGTAGCTGCCGGGATGGCAGGGGGAAGCACGGACGCAGCGGCAGTGTTATATGGTATGAACCAGATTTTTGATCTGGGACTGACAAGGGAAGAACTGATGGAGCGCGGTGTGAAGATCGGTGCAGATGTTCCGTACTGCATTATGCGTGGAACGGCTTTGGCAGAGGGCATAGGAGAGAAGCTTTCGAAGCTTCCGCCGATGGTGAAATGTCCTGTTTTGATCGCAAAACCGCAGATCAGTGTTTCTACTAAGTTCGTCTATGAGAATCTGAAGTTAGGCTCTGATATGGTACACCCGGATATTGACCGGCTTGTGGCAGATATCAGAGAGAAAGATTTATATAAAATTGCAGCAGATATGGGAAATGTCTTAGAGACAGTGACAATCCCGGCTTATCCTGTGATCGCAGACATCAAAGATCACATGATGGAGCATGGCGCTGTGAATGCCATGATGAGCGGCAGTGGTCCGACGGTTTTCGGTCTTTTTGACAAGGAAGTGACGGCAGTAGAGGCATACGAGGCGATGAAAGCCTCCGGTCTTGCAAAACAGGTATATTTAACGAGTATTTATAATAACGCACGTAAGTAGAAAGGCATGGTATCAAAGATGACAGAAGATTTAACATTGAATATGGATGCGTATCTTCCGCTGAGAGATGTTGTGTTTAACACGTTAAGAGAGGCTATTTTAAAAGGGGAATTAAAACCGGGCGAGCGGTTGATGGAACTGCAGCTTGCGGCAAAACTTGGTGTCAGCCGTACACCGATCCGTGAGGCGATCCGTATGCTTGAGCAGGAGGGGCTTGCCGTTACGGTCCCAAGAAAAGGTGCAGAGGTTGCCAAGATGACGGAGAAGGATATGGAAGATGTCCTTCAGATCCGTGAAGCGTTAGACGAGCTTGCGGCAAAAATTGCATGTGAGCAGATTTCTGAGGAACAGTTAGAAGAGCTGGTTGCGACCATGCATGAGTTTGAGGAATCCACCAAGACAGATAATGTGAAAAAAATCGCAGAGGCGGATGTGAAGTTTCACGATATTATTTACCAGTCAACCGGAAACCCGAAGCTTGTGAACATGTTAAATAACCTCCGGGAGCAGATGTACCGCTATCGTGTGGAATATCTGAAAGATGAGAATAATTACCCGACGCTCATGAAGGAGCACAAAGACATCGTGGAGGGATTAGTCCGCAAAAATAAAATGCAGGTGACAGAGACAATGCACCAGCATGTGAAGAATCAGGCAGTCGCAGTTAAAGCTATGATCCAGGAGCAGGAATAAGAAGTGACCGCCCAAAGGACTGGAAAACTGCATAAAAAATGGAAAAACGTACAGACTAGAAAGAGGATAAGCATTTGCTTATCCTCTTTCGTATTTTTTTAAAACAATTAAGCGGCAAAACTCCAATCTTCACTGTGAATATTATGAAAAATGAACAAAATTTTCGAAGACACGCTTTCGCTACGTGTCGCTCACAGCGGTACTAAGAAGCCAGTCACAACATAGCGTTGTTCCTGCCTTCTAAGGACCGGTGGCTCCCCAGTGTCTTCTCAAGCTTTTGTTCATCTTTCATAATTATTTACTGTATTTGGGAGTTTTGCTGGCAGTTTTTTTAATAGAAGAAACAAATAGAAAGGAAACAAACTGCAAATGTCGGAGAATAGTAAGCGTCCGGTGTCGACGGATTTAACGCAAAATATAGAGGAAATGGAATTTTATTTTCATGACTGTGCGGACATCAAAAAGAAGCAGATGAAGCTTGGCAGGAATCAGGATACCGCCTGTTATCTGACCTTTATTGAAGTGTCCGTGGACATGGGAACGTCTGCACTCGGAGAGACTTTAAAATACTTAAATGGACTGACAAGGGATGAGATTCTTTGTACACTGCAGGAAAATGCGCTTGGAATTTCGGATGCAACATATTTTCCGACCATTGAGGAGGCTGTGACCGGTCTGCTCACCGGGGAGGCGATTCTTTTTGTGGACGGTTTTGACCGGGCAGTGAAAATACCGGATGACGGTTATCCGAATATGGGGATCACAGAGGTGGATTCGGAAAAAGTAATCCGTGGCTCCAACGAAGGTTTCTGCGATTCTGTGAAGCAGAATGCGGCGCTGATCCGGAAAAGAATCCGCTCGCCCCGTGTGAAAGTGAGGGGACTGAAGGCCGGGATCAGATCGAACACGAACGTCTACCTTGTGTATGTGGAGGATCTTGCAAACCCGGGACTTGTAAAAGAAATTGAAAAGAGGCTGCAGGATTTCACAATCGATGGGATATTAGACAGCGGAATGTTAGAACAGCTGGCAGAGAAAAAATGGTATTCGCCATTTCCACAGTTTCAGACAACACAGCGTCCTGACCGGGCGGCCATGGCGGTATTAGAGGGCAGAGTGATCGTGATGTGCGATAATTCTCCGATCGGTCTGATACTGCCGACAGATTACAATTCATTTATCCGTACCAGTGACGATTATTACAGCCGTTTTGAGATTGCGACGTTCGGGCGGATCCTGCGGTATCTCGCATCCTTTTTTGCAATGACGCTGCCGGGATTTTATCTTGCAGTGACTAATTTTCATACACAGATACTCCCGACCACACTACTTTTGTCGTTTGCAGAGGCGAGGCAGGGTGTCCCATTTCCGGCAGTCGTGGAAGTGCTTATCATGGAATTATCGTTTGAACTTTTGCGGGAGGCGGGCGTGCGGCTTCCCGGTGCGATGGGAAATACCATCGGGATCGTGGGTGGCCTGATTATCGGACAGGCGGCAGTCGAGGCAAATCTGGTCAGCCCGATCGTGGTGATCGTCATCTCTTTTACTGCGCTATGTTCTTTTGCAATACCGAACGAAGAATTTGCCACAGCCTTCCGTATCCTGAAATTCTTTTTTATTGCGGTCTGTGCGTGGCTTGGCTACTTTGGCATGCTCCTCGGACTGCTTGCGGTACTCACACATCTGTCGCATCTGACAAGCTTTGGTATTCCGTATCTCATGCCGTTTGTGGGAGCAGATTTGAACAATTACGAGGATGAGCGGGATTTTATCTGGCGGCAGCCTTTCCGGAAACTGCGCAAACGTCCGATTTATGCAAATCCGAAAGAGCGGACAAAGCTGACGTTTTCAAAGAAGAGATAGGTTGAGAAAAGTTTTTATCTTAAGATAAATGGAAATCTGATGAAAAAATGCGCAGATGTTAGAAGAGATAGGGGGAAGTATGTTCTCAGAAAACAATCAAATTTCAGGCAGACAGGTGTTCCGCCTTCTGACGTATGACTTTCTTGGAATGGGGACGCTGCTACTGCCGACAATGCTTGCAGATACGGCAGGGCGCGACGGGATTTTTTGCATTCTGGCGGGGATTTTGTCCACATTTTTGTACTTGAAATTATTGAGATATCTGTTGAAAGGCATGAAAACAAGTTATCCCGACTTTTTGAAGCAGAAGTGTGGAAAAGTATGCGGTTATGTGCTCTGGGGCGGATATTTTCTGTATTTTATCCTTATGGCTTCGTACACGGCGTATCTGTTTTCCACGCTGATGTTAAATGGTCTTGTGGAAAACGTCAGCTTTTATCTGGTGCTGATGTTGATATTACTGCTCGCATTTTATGGAATGGCAGGTGGGATCGAGGGCAGGGCAAGAGTGTACGAGATACTGTTCTGGTTTCTGATGATACCGCTTTTTCTGATGTTATTTGCGGCATGCAGGGAGGTGAAGCCTGCCTACTGGAGCCCGGTTTTTATGGCGGATGGAAAAGAAGTGTTAAGCGGTAGCTATTATGTGCTGTTCTGTTATTCCATGGTGTCGATCGTGCTGTTTCTGAAAGAATATGTTGCGGATCGCAGGAAATGCGTTGGCGCAGCAGAAAAAGCGGTCTGGTTTTCCGGCGGAGTATTTGCTGTGCTGTATCTGATCCTGATCGGGCTGTTTGGCGTCGAGGCACTGGCTCAGATGAAATTTCCGGCGGTCACGATGATGAGCCGCGTGCAGGTGACGGGCGGATTTTTGAAGAGAACGGATGCTTTTATGTTTAGCATCTGGTTTTTTACGCTGTATGCGATGTTAAACAGCATGGTTTTTTACAGTGGAAATCTGGCTGCAAAAGTGATCCGTGACTGCGGCGGTTATCTGGAAGGGAAAAAAAGGATGCTGCCGTATCTCATTCTGCTTCTTCTGGTGTATGGCGTGACAGTGCTGTTTTACAGAAATCAGCAGTTTTTGGACTGCGTGACATTCCTGCTGTGGAAGATTGGAACACCTTTTGTCGTTGGCGTGCCGATACTGTTGTGTCTGACCGGAGAGAGAAAAAAACATAAGAAAAAAGTGCGTGTGCTGGTGCTGGTATGTTTTTTGTTTGGGTGTCTTTTCTTACAGGGGTGCAATGTCGCAGAACTTGAGGATAAGGCATTCCCGGTTCTTTTGAATATCAGAGATCAGGACGATTTCCAAAATGTATGGCTGAATCATGAGTATGCAGGAAACAAAGAGGTGGATTACAACCATTTGAAAGTGGTGCTCATTGAGAGGTCTTTTCTGGAAAAAGAGGCGGAAGTGGAAGATATGCTATCCATGCTGGAGCAGGAAAAAGAGGTTCCGTGGAACGCTTATGTGATGACGACGGAAAGCTGTGACCGTCTGGCGCAGACCGAAGGGAAACTTGACACGCTGCTTGGAAATTATCTGGAAGAACTGCTGGAAAATACATCGGGCATTGATCAGAAAGCGTACCCGACGCTTGGCATGCTCTATGAGGAGCGTGCTAATCACTTAGAGACACTGTATATTCCTTTTGTCGATATAGAGGGGGAGCAGTCCGGGGCAGTGGAGGATGATACCGAGAAACCGCAGATTACAGCCTATGAAGTCTGGAAACGTGGAAGGGCGGCGGGGCTTGTCGATACGGATACCGCGCGTGCAGCATTCTTCACGCAGAACTTTGCGGATGATTACACCTTACAACTTGCACCGGAACTTTATGTGAAAGTGGATGCAGCTTCCTGTCGAGTCAAAGAAACAGAAAAAATCGGTGTCGGAGGTTTGACAGAGCAGATTGTCGCAGTGACTGTGACAGGAGAAGGCGAAATCTTAAGCGGCACAGTTTCCGCAAGTGAAAAAGAGCAGCTTCTCAACACCCGGATGGAGGACTATCTGAATGCGATCGCTGCACATGCACTTGAGAAAGAAATCGATATCACTAACAGTTACCGGAATCTCGGCGCCGATAACCGCACATGGTATTTTAAGTATCAAAACACTCCTGCCGCTTATGAGAAAGACATCAAAATCCAATATCTGGTAAAAATAAACTGGAAATCGGAATAAATGCAAAGTTTTCGGGAATCATTGAGGATAGAAGGTCGATGAGCGAAACTCGAATTTAGGTTATGAAGATTGCGAAAAATGAACAAAAATATTCAAGACACGCTCCCGCTATGTGTCACTCGCAGCGGTACTATATTTCTGTTTATTTTTCGCAATATAACATATTCTATGAGCGAGTTTCGCAAGCAACGACACAGCCTGATAAATATGAATATTATCTACATTTATCTGATTTTTGGCAAGTGAAAAGGAGATTTGAATTATGGCAAGAAAATGGATTGGATACATAGGAGTTGGAAGTCTGATGTGCGCTGCATTGGGATGCGGTATTTTGTATACAAGACAGGCCAGACTGCAGCAGGCGATTTCGGACAAAGTGCTGCGGTTTCATGTGCTGGCGAACAGCGACAGCGAGGCAGACCAGAACCTAAAACTAGCAGTGCGTGATGCGGTGGGAAGTTTTATGCAGGAAAAACTGACAGCTGTGGAAAATCTGGAAGAATGTGAGATGGTTGTGCGCCAGAGCCTCGGTGAAATTGAGGAAGCTGCGGCAGAGACAATCGCAGAAAACGGTTATGACTATGATGTGACAGCGGAGCTGGAACACACTTCGTTTCCGGTAAAAAACTATGGAAGCTACACCTTTCCGGCGGGAGATTACGAGGCACTCCGCATTGTGATCGGAGAAGGAAACGGACATAACTGGTGGTGTGTGATGTATCCTAACATGTGTTTTTCAGACAGTATGTATGAGGTGGTCGATAAGGAAGCAGGAGAAAAGCTGCGTGAAGTACTGACCACAGAAGAGTATGAGAAGGTGCTGGCAGAAGGAGACTATCAGGTTAGAATGAAATATTTTTCGTGGCTGAATCCGTATCTGGAGAAGCTGGCTGAAAACTAAAATAAAGCAGCATACTTATAAGAAAGCAATGTTTCAAAAAGCTTACGCTTGCTAAATTATAAGAAACACGCTAATATATGGCTTGAAAAGATAATGACGAGAAACAGAAAAGAGGTTTACATAAATGACAAAAGATGTACTTGTGAAAATCAGCGGATTACAGTTTGCAGAAGATCAGGATAATGGTCCGGTGGAGATTATCACAACCGGAAACTACTATAAGAAAAATGGAAAGCACTATATTTTGTATGATGAAGTGCAGGAAGGCTTTGACGGCGTGACGAAAAGCGTTATCAAAGTGAATGATGATTTTCTGGATGTCACGAAAAAAGGTGTCACCAACGTACATATGATGTTTGAGAAAAACAAGAAAAATATGTCTTACTACAACACACCATTCGGAAATCTTTTGGTGGGAATCAACGCCACAGACGTGAAAGTGAATGAGACAGAAGACAACATTGACATCAAGGTCGATTATAAGCTGGAAGTCAATTATGAACATCTGGCAGAGTGCAGCATTTCCATGAATATCATGTCGAAGGATACGAAGGATTTTAGGATATAAGGAGTGCAAGCGAGAAGAATGCATTTATGCATTCGGCGAACGATGAATGTCAATCATGTGCCGTTTTTTCACATGATATGATAATCGTGAAGTTGAGGTAATATATTATGAAAAATTGTAAAATGGTATTCACAATCGGTCTGGTGTTTGCAGTAATGATGTTAGCTGCAGCCTGCACAGACAGCAACAAATCAGACGATAGTATATTTGACTATGAAAAGTTGGATGTTGATGAATATGTGTATCCTTCTGATTTTGAACTTGGAGATGATTTGAGGGGTGCAATTACAGAATTGGCATGCTGCTATCATGATTTTGATGAAACTGTTATAGATGGAGAAGATTGGAAAAATATATTCCTGGCTAGATTTATACAAAATTCCAGATATTCTTTCCAATATATGGATGAACAGGAAACAAAAAACAATGGTTTTATCTCACAGGAACAGGTGGAATATATTCAATATTCGCTCACGGGTAAGAAACTGGATTTTTCAGATTATATGGACGAAAAAATTGATGTACAAGATACAACAAGTGGCATGAATTTTGGGAATATCACAGACTATGAGTATGAAATTCATAATGGTGAAATTGTATTGAGTGCAGATATGCAATTACAGAGTGATGGCACAAATAACAAAAAAAAAGAAAAACTAACGGTTTATCTGATAAAAAATCCGTATAGCTGTTTCGATGGATATAGCATAAGAAAACTTATTTCTGAGGATGTGACAGAAAATATAAAGGCGGATGGAAAAGAGCATGTTTTTTATGCAGCGGATGCAGGAGTTGAAGAGGATAATGTGTTTGCTCTTGAATTTTTGTATGCAGAGGACAATTTACAATATGGACATTTTGTTTATGTTGATTTGAGTGAAAATAAGAAATTGGCAGAGTACATCAGAAATAATTCAGGAAGCGACTTCAAGGTAACCTATATCTTGAATGATACGCAGGATGATGTTATAGAAAGAGTCACACCAACAGAAATTGTAGTTCATACAGAAACGACAGATAATACAGAGAAACACATACAGGATTTTGAAAAATTATCAGAAATGATCGGAACGTATCATTATACTTCCGATTATGGAACAGGTCGATTAATGATTGAAGCGACAGAGGATGGCATTGATATTTCTGATTATGAATCGGAGGACACCTATAGATTTCTGGCAAATGAAACAAATGTAAAAAATGAAGAGGAAAACAAAGTATATCTGGAATACCCAGCACAGGTGTATGAAGATGATACGGTTATTTTTGAGTATTACATTTTAGAAAAAGCTAGTGATGGAATTGATGTGTATTATAGTCCATCTTCTTTTGACGAAGCTGAATTATTGTACCATGCTGTCAGGGAAAACTAAAAGAGGATTGCGAGATATCATATGATAGGTTATATTTTATTCAAATCAATTTTAACAAAATCAATTTGAATAAAAATAAACTAAATTTGCAGAAATGTGATTTCTATGTTTATTGGCAGAGAAAGAGAGTTAGCATCCTTAAAAGAATTCTATGAAAAAGACAGAATTGGCGGATGAGGATGTTTTGCTGCTTACATTGGATTCACTTTATGGATGAGACAGAAGATAGCATTGATATCAAGGTAAATTATAAGCGGAAAGTCAATTATGAACATCTGGCAGAGTGCAGCATTTCCATGAATATCATGTCGAA
>OGIA01000666.1_pt1 | contig 34227 bp, 12 predicted proteins | sample 1571671 | NCBI WGS metagenome assembly OGIA01 (sample SAMEA2582027, study PRJEB24529) | metagenome | biome: Human gut stool | place: China | collected 2011
AAATCGGTTCGAGGGACGACAACTCAATTTGATCTCACTCAGTGATATGAAAAACGCTAGCATGCTAGCGTTTTTTCTCCCTGTCATGTAGGTGTTAGTCCTTGCAATTTGCTGAAAACAATGGACCTAGAGAATATTCGCATGGAACTACGGCGTAGCAGAAGATCTCATCGTCGCAAACGTCGATCACGATCCGGCAGGTGTCAAAAAGGTCGTGGACGCCGTAGTCCGTATAGAACACATCGTTCTTATCGTCGAAGTTGTACGACTAGATGAACGATTTAAGAAGACGATTGAGTCGTTCGATCGGGTGGAGCTTCATCATTACATTCTCCTATTTCGGCATTCGAAATTGCTACGAGACGCGGAAAGATCACCTCGAAAAAAAATGTCTTTTTAGGGTTTAGACCCTAAACGAACACTTTTATTGTATACATCTCTGTAAGTTCAATATCCTCAATATTTCAAGAACAAGTAGAAAAGTGTCTCTTTATTGTCGTAAACGGGACTTTTCGAACACTTTTGTCGCTTGAATTTCTTTAATTGAAGCCGCAGAATTGAGATTCTCTTCGTGCTACGATTGTTGAAATAAGAAAAAAGGGAAATAACAAATAGCTCTTGTTCAGAATGTTTATTGGTCTTGTCTTGCGCCGCAAAGACCTGAAAACATGGGCTCTTGACATCAATCCCTAAAAAAGCTTTTGGCTGACATGCACGAAATAATCAAAGAAAATCCCGATCTTTCGACGAAAGATACGTTGATTCAGTTTATTTTTGAAGAATGCGTCAATCGATTCTTTCATGAAAGAATAATCACCGAGTATTCCGCTAGAAACCGAACGTCTCCTATGCACGGTGAATATCTTGTGGGGCGCATCATGACGATGATCCGCATGGGTCTCGTTGAGCAGTTGATTGAAGGGGATACGAAATTCTGGCGACTCGTCCCGCGTCCGTTCACTTCGGATCTCGCATACCAACAGATGTTCGAGAAGGTCCGTGAACTCTGCCAGCGCGAGAAAGAAGTGATCGATGCGTTGCATCCCGAACTTTCGGGCATTCTCATAGCTACCTCGTTGATTCTTTCCGAACAAAAGCTCACCGAGCCTTGGCTTCGGTCGATGCGTTGGCTGTTTAACAAAAACCTCGAAACCCATTTCGCCGGCACCGTCAGCCGGGAACTGGCGAACTCGGCGTTCTTCAGGCGCGAGTACGAGGTGCGGCAACGGATGTTGCCCTACGACGCGACCGAAGGCGACCCCTTCGCGGCGGAGTACTTGTCCTGGATCCATGGCAAGAAGCTTCATACGGGAAAGCGGGGCGAATTTCTTCGGGACGGGATAGAGCTCGGCGCCCTCGTGGCTCGTTTCCTTGTCGAAAAGGGGGTGTCCCCCGAGACGATGTTCGGAACGCACTTCCAGGGCTACGTGTTTTGTGCGTACAGCGAGTGCTTTCTGCTTCACGGATACGGCATCTGCGACGAAGAGCCTTACGCCTGGGAGTACGGTCCAGTATTTCGCCTGCTCTACACCTACCTAAAGAAGCATGGCTTCACAGCCCTCCTCGGTCTCTCCGTCGATACGTCGAAAGTACCTGGTGAAGCGCTCGACATCATTCGTGAAGTCGTCATGAAACTCACGCCAAAAGCTGCCGCGAGATTTGCGAAGGGAGACGCCTGGGACTACGAAACGTCCATCGGCATCACGCATGGGGCCCTCATTACGGCGGGCCTGATTCGTGAGCGCTGTTCCAGCGTTCTGGGAAGCCGTCACCCCAAGCCATACGTGAACTACGTTGACGGGTACACGAGTCCGAGCGGCGACCATTTCGAAATTCGCCTCCAGGAGGAGCACAAGGAAAACAAAAAGCCTTGGGCGAAGAGCGAAAAAGCTCTGACGTGGGTTGAACGGTGCTACTACGAGTGATTGCTCTTGTGATCCACCCCCGCAGATTGCGGGGGTTTGTTTTTGTGATCCTCTTCCTCCAAAAACAAAATCGGTTCGAGGGACGACAACTCAATTTGATATCACTCAGTAATATGGAAAACGCTAGCATGCTAGCGTTTTTTATATCACTGAGTGATAACAATAAAAACATAGCACCATGAAAACAGATAAGTCCACGCAATTTGGTTCGACACTGAGGGACGTCCGAAGGAGGATTTTTCAATGGCTTGTGTCGGGCGCGGCAGCCGATTCTGTGGCTCGATTTTCGGGTGCATTTTTTGCAAAAAACGCTCCAGGTCTTGTCTCCGAAACCTCGAAATCCAGCCCGTGGTCGGGCCGATTTGAGCGGAAACCGTCCGGAGTTTGCGGTTCATCTGCTTATCGTGGTCGGCTGGATAAATGGGAAGAAGCGCAGGTGTTCTCCGAACGGCGTCCTTCCTCCCGCGAATTGCACTTGAGAGCGTATGAATCGAGTTTTTAAAACAGTATGGAATTCCGTTCGGCGCCAAATCGTCGTCGTCAGTGAGGAGAAAACATCGCAAGGACGAGGCGCGGGCGGAAAGGCCACGTCGGGGACGACGCAAATATCGTCCGGCAGCAAGACCGCTTGGGTCCGAACGGCAGTCTCGACGGCCGTTCTCTCGGCTATTGCGATGCCCGCAATGGCATCGTGGCTCACGACGAACGGCGGCGCGGACGGAAAACTGACTTGGACCGTCAGCACGCAAGGGTCGACGAGCTGGAAAAAAATCAGCCGCCATACCGTTGATATTCTCGCAGGCGAAGAGCTCACCATTCTTTCCGATCGCTCGAACCTCACTTCGACCGATCATCCCGACCTGATCGGTTCCAGCTCGGTCATCAATCGAGGCACGATTTCGGGCACGTGGACCTCCGGCACGTCGAACGTGCGCGTTGAGAACGACGGGAACTACCTCGATAACTTCGGGACCATGAAGTTCGTGTTCAATCAAACGCCGAACTTCAACTACATGGTGCCCGACTCTTCCGGCGGGACCTACGGCAATTCGATTCACGGCTGGGAAGTTCAAACCATTTCGAACGCGCCGTATGTAACGGACTGGGCCAACGGCAAGACGGCGTTCTACAACCGCCAGGGCGCATCGTTCATCATCGACATCAATCAGCTCTCCGACCCCGTCGTGCCGTCGAGCGTCGACGTGTCCAAGTACAACTCCGACCTCATCGCATACAAGTCGGGGGTCTCGAAGGACGGCCTTCTCGGGCGCAATGCGGGGATGATGGACCTTCAGATTCGGCACGAGGCCGCGAAGGCTACGGGCATTTTCGTTACGGACGACCACTCGTTCCAAAACGATGAGACGGGTGTCATCAATATCGACATCGACTACGAGGCGCCGACGCATTCTTCCTCTCTTGTCGAGTACGGATTTGCACGCGGCATCTACCTCGATACGAGCGGGGCCTTCACGAATCGCGGTCAGATCACGATGGACGTCGAAGGCAACAACGTCAACGCGCTTTCCTTCGGGAACAACGCGGCAACCGCCTTTGTGAACGACACCGGCGCGACCATCACGGCCGACCTCAGCGCAACGCGCAACGGGACCGCCGGTTTCTTCGGTCACGTGATTGCTCTCGGTAGCGGCGACAGTCTGGAAAATCGCGGGACGATCGAAGGTTCCGTCGTTGTGACGGGTAACTCGGCGGTCGGGATCGAATTCGAAAACGCCACCTCGTCGCTCATCAATCAGGCGGGCGGAACGCTCACGATTACCTCGAAGGCCGTTGCGCAGGAGAGCAGTAAGGCCTACTCCACGGCCTACGGGCTGGCGCTCAACGGGGGCGAGTTCGTCACGAACAACGGCACGATGACGCTCAACGCCGTCGTTGACGGATCGGAGGGAGACCTCACGCGCAACAAGCTGGCCGTTGGGGCGTATCTCCGCGACGAGGGGTCGTACCTTGAAAACAACGGTACGCTTACGTTGAGTGCCAGCGGTACGAACGGCCAGGCGCTCCTCATGACCGGCGGTGCGGACTTCACGAATGCAGGGACGACCACAATCGAAGCGCGTCGTTCGGCCGATGAAGCGACGCATGCCGCTTTGCGCGGGATTGTGACGGGCGGCGACGCTCAGGTCGTCAATACCGGAACGCTCGATATTACGGTGGCGGCCGAGTTCGACGGTCGCGGCGCGACCAATACGGGGAACCCGGACCTCCCGGCGGGCTCCGCGTATGGCATCACGATTGGTGCGCCGACCACCTCCGACTTGGAGGTCTTCAAGAACGCCAAAGGCGCCAAGACCTCGATCAACCTCACCAGTCGAAATACGAAATCCGGTTTGAACACGGGCGTTCGGACGAACGGGATCATTGTGGGCGGCGGCACGGCGCTCAACGAAGGCGAGCTCGTCATCGATTCGACGTGGGACCTCGGGGCCGTGTCAAGTGACTTCCGGGGATTTGCGAATACGGGGTTGTGGCTCAATCAATCTGCCGTAGGTTCCGGTCCCTCTTTCCGAAATACGGGAACTATTACGATCAACACGCAGACGAACGTCTCCGGCATCGAGGGCTTCGAACAAGCGCTTGATCGTGGAGCGATGCTTTACGGCCGGGGCGAATTCGACAATGCTGGAACGCTCACGATCACGAGCGCTGGCGGCAGTCAGGCGGTTGCGTTGTCCGTGTCCGGGACGGATTTCACGAACGCCAAAACGACGGTTTTGTCCGCAACGAGTGCGGGCTTGGCGCGTGCGTTGTCGACTTCGGACAGCAATCACGATCTGGAATTGATCGGGAGCCGCGTCGTCAATGCGGCGGGCGGGTCAATGGACCTGACGGCCACGTCCGAAACGAACGCCTACGGTATTTATCACGCCAACGGCGCAATGGAGAATCTGGGCACGATCACGCTCGATGTCGACGCGGACAGCTACGCGAACGGTATTCGCCTGCGTGAGAGCGGCTACGAACGACCCACCTTGGTCAATCGCGGTTCGATTACGGGCGACGTTCGGTCGACCGACGACCAAGCCTTCGGCATTCTTCTCGACCTGGGCGAGGTCGTCAACTCGAAGACGATCGATCTCGATGTTCATTCCGAACGTGGCCATGCGACGGGACTTCGCCTTACGTCCACCGATGGGCAGGTGACGAAGTTCGAAAACGACAAGAGCGGCGTCATCACGCTCGACGTTTCGTCGGGAACCGACGTTCTCAAGGACGGTCTTGCAGAAGGTTTGTCGATCGGCACGGATACCGAGCTTGTGAATGCCGGGACGATTACGGTCAATTTGGAGAGCCACGCACACTTCGTGAAGGGTGTCTCGTTGGGTTCCTCAACTTCGGTTTTCAAGAATACGGGGACGCTCACGATCAACGGGACCAACTGGGGCGACGGGACGCACGAGGTCGAGTCGTCGATAGTTGACTATGCGAATGCCTACGGCATTTGGATGAATGACGGAGAGTCTTTTGAAAACGAAGGTGTCGTAAATATCCAGGTTGACTCGAAGAAAGGGAAGGCATACGGCATCGGTGCCTCAGGGGCCGTCTTCAATACGGCTGCAAATTCCGTTACGAACATCAAATCCTATGCAGACCAGGCGGCTTCCTACGGCCTGTACTATGGAACAGCATCGGCCATTTCTTCCGGGGAGAACGCGGGTACGATTCGCATCGATGCTCGCGCGGGCAGTATCCGCGGGGCTTCGGCCTATGCCATTCGCCTTGCCAATACGTCGACCTTCCTAAACACGGAGAGCGGATTTATCGATCTGACGCTGACGGGCCCGAGCGACACGTCGAACGCCGAGGCGAACGGTATCTGGATTTACCAGCCGTCGGCGATCTTCACGAACGCGGGTCGCATCGACATTGAGGGCACGAAGAGCGAAGGGAGCCAAAACACGGGTGACGTGAACGGCATCTACCTCCTCCAGGGCGGCCGCTTCGTCAACGACGTTACGGGGATCATCTCGATAGAGATCGGAGCCCCCGGGAATGCGACGGCTGCGAACAACTCGGGCATCCAGTTGAACGGTACGTCCGCTTTTGACAACCGCGGCTCGATCACGATCAACCTGGCCGGAAACGACGGTCTCGGACACCAACAGGGGCTCTGGATCGTGGACCAAAGCGTCTTCACGAATCATGAAGGCGGCTCGATCACGGTTAACGTCGATCAGTCCGATACGGACGCCTTCGTAAAGGCGATTTTGGCGCGTAACGGGATCATCAACGACGGGACCATCACGACGAACGGTGATGTGATCGCGACGAGCATTCGTCGCACGAACGCGAAGAAGAATGCCGCGATCAACCTGACGGGCAAGGATTCCGTCAGCGAAATCGGTGTGAAACTGACGACGGGCAGCCTTTCGAATGCGGGCACCCTGACGGTCGGCGGTGACTTCGCTTTGAACGAAGACGGCTCGAATACGAGCTGGACCTTGGATGCGAGTTCCATTTCCAACACGGGCACGCTCACGAGCGGTTCGGTGTACATCTCGGCTCTCGGCTCCGTGGACAATGCCGGTACGTTCAACGTCACGGTCGACGGTACGGATCGCTTCGGTCTCATGTTCGGGGATTCGGCGGACGGCTCCGCCGTTCTGACGAATCGCGACGGCGCGAATCTCAATGTGACGCTGAAGGCGTCCGACCTCCTGACGGCCAAGTGGACTCATGCCGCCGGTATCGATCTTTCGTCCGGCACGCAGTACGGCACGAAGGGTGCGACCTTCGAAAACTACGGTACGGCGTCCATCCGTGCCGAGGCTACGAATGCGAACCTCTATGGGATCGCGGGGGACAACAACATTGAGAATACGATCGTCAATGCGGGCGACATGACGATCGACATCGTGAAGCGCTCGTCGGACGCGTTCAATGCTTACGGCTTGCATATGCTTGCAGGCCGTCTCGAAAACACGGGGGACCTCACGGTCAACATGCTTTCGGGCGACGGGATCACCTCCGCGGCGAACGGTCTCTTCCTGTGGGGGACGATCCCGAACGGAACGTCGATTCCGCAGGAACACCGCGTGTCTGCTTCGAACTCGGGCAACATCACGGTTACGCTCTCGGAAGAGGGTAAGACCGGTACGGGCGGGGGCACGGGCCTTACGCTCGGTGCGGCCGATATGGTCAATTCGACCGAAGGCAACCTGACGATCGAACTCGCAGGGACCGGCTATCGAGGCATCCAGCTCGGACGCTCGGGTGCACGGGCGACGCTCCACAACCAGGGGACGATCGACATTTCGGGTACGGGTTCCGGCAACACGGCGTTCTACTCGACGGGCGACGTGACGAATGACGGGACGATCTCGGTTGCTCTTACCGGCGACGAACGAGAAGGGCTCCTCGAAGGTTTGCGTCTGCGCGGTGAGGCCGCGACTTCGGATAGCGAAGAGGTTCGTTCTACCTTCACGAATGCCGGTCGTGTTGAAATCGGGATGACGGAAGGGAACTTCACGAACACCGAATACCTCGGGCACGCCATCGGCGTTACTCTCGACTATGCGGACCTTGTGAACTCGGGCGAGATGAGTTTCATGCTCGAAGGCACCCATACGTCGGCGCTTTACCTGAACCACGGCTCGACCGCTCGCAACGAAGGCTCGATCGACATCACGGCGAACGCCTACAAGGGAGATGCCAAGCACACGAACAACGTGGGCATTCGCCTGCGAGACGGCTCGACCTTCATCAACGAGGCGTCGGCCACGTGGACGTTCACCCATATCAACGAAGACGCTTCGCTCGGCACGGCTTATGCCGATGCGATCATCACGAATGAAGACGACGGTGCGGATCGGCTCGTGAACGACGGTACGATGCGCGTCACCTTCAAGGACCTGGGCGAACGCGACGAGAACCAGTGGTTGGTCGCCGCGCACGTGCGCAAGGGCGATACGTTCGAGAACAACGGTCTCTTTGAGATCGATTCGACCTCCAACGTATCTGCCATTGCGACGACCGAAGGGGTCGTCGATGCGGTTCTCACGATGGGCGGCACGCTCGTCAATACGGGTACGATTTCGGCCGACATCACGTCGCTTGAGAGCACGCGCGTCTTCTCGGCGGGTTACGGCGAAGGTGTTCTCCGTAATTCGGGCCTCATCGACTTCACGCTCTCGAACACAGGTTCGGGCGACGTCATCGGGTTCGTTCACGATCCCGCGCACGACACCTCTCACTTGATCGCCAACGAAGCGAAGGGTCGGATCGAGGCCGATCTGACGGCCGCGCAGGGCTCCGCCACGCTCTTCGATCTGACGGAATCGGAACGTCTGGACAATGCGGGCTCGCTTACGGGGACCGTTCGTGCTGCCGATAAGGCTTCGGGCATTCTCCTCTCCGGGAGTGCCATTCTCGCCAACGATCGCACGATCGACCTCACCCTCGAAGGGACGGCGGAAGGGTCTCAGTTGCTCGGCCTCTCCGTGTCCGGTTCGGATGCGACGGTTACGAATTCGGGCTCGATTCGATTCACTCTCGAAGGCTCGGCCTCGAACGCTTACGGTATCGTCGGCGACTCGGCCCAGGCCGTCCTCACCAATGCGGAAGGCGCGGAACTCGCAATTACGACGAACGGCAGTTTTGCCGACGTAGCGGCCATTCGCTGGGCCGGTGCCGTTCGCAACGACGGCTCGATCACGACGAATGCGGGCGTCGACGTGGGTTCGCTCTCAGGTGCGGGCACGCTCAGCGTCCGAGACGGTGCCGTGAAGGCGGAAACGCTGTCGCAAAGCAGCGTGCGTTTGGAAAATATCGGCGAAGGTTCCTCGATCGGTTCTGTCGCGATGGCGCAGGGGACCTTCGAACTTCTCGGCACGAGTTCTCAGCTTGCGATCACGGGTGAAGCTGCGTTCAAGACGCTCACGAATGCGGGTTCGCTTACGATCGGCGGTCCGTTGACGATCGGCGCGACCGGGAGTGCCGGGACGCTTTCGAACAGCGGTACCCTCACGCTCAATGAGAACGCTCTCGTCTACGGACAGCTTTCGAATGAAGGCAAGATCGTTGCGGGCGACATGACCGTCAACGGTGAAGTCTTCAACGCATTCGGCGCTCAGATGCAGACGGGTACGCTCATCGTGCGCGGCGAAAAGGCTCTCACGAACGAAGGCGAAATGACCGTTGCGGACACGTCCGAGGTCTACGGTCTTCTGACGAACACCGGGACGATTTGGCTCTACGACAAGACGCTCGTGGGCGAAGACGGTCGCATCGAGAACAAGGATCTGCTCCTTGCGCAGGGAACCATCGAAGTCAACGGTCTTCTCGTCAATCTCGGCGTGCAGAAAGCGGATACGCTCCTTTTGAACGGTACGTCGGTCTCCGGCACGGGCGCGGGCGCTTACGTGCTCGACGCGCTCGGAGGACGAGCCGAAGCGGGTGTTCAGTCCGTCGTGCAGACGGGGACCATCAATGCCGAACGCACCAACTACGGTGCGGACTACTGGGGAACGCTCACGCTCAACGCTCGGTACGACAATCAGGGCACGGTCTTCGCGGGGTCCTCTTCGGACGCGACCGATGCGGACGGTGCGGCTTTGGTCGGTACGGGTATGACGATCGGCGCTCAAGGGGCGTTCGTCAATGCGGGCACGCTCACGATCAACGGGATTCTCGACAACTCGGGCACGATCGAGGGCGGCATTCTCGCCTTCACGGGCGAAGCCGACCAGGTGTTCACGAACCGCGCGTCCGTGAACGTGGCCGAGCTTTCGGGTAACGGCGTCACCTTCACGCAGGGTGCCGAGGGCGCGACGCTCACGGTCGGGAAGAACACCCTTACGAATTCTCATCTCACCTTCACAGAGGGGAACGTATCCTTTGACGGCGTGGGTATCGGAAACACCTTCGTCTTCGGCGGACACGACGGCGACAACGTGACGGCCTCCTTCGGCACGATTACGTCGGATTCGACGGTTACGATCGGCACGGGGGCGGTTCTCTCGGCAAACGCTCTGAACCTCACGAGCGAAGAGGCGACGGTCTTCTTGCAGGGCGGTACGCTCAGCACGACGCTCGACCAAATCTTCGACGACGTGCGCACGAACGGTGCCGTCTCGGTCGATGCGAATTCGCCCGACGACACGGTGAACGTCGCGGGGATTTCGATTGCGACCGGTGTGGGCGAGATCAAGGACTCGATTTCGAAGGGCATCAGCTTCGAATCCGGCACGGTGGCCTTCACGGACCGCGTGTTTGCTTTGGACTTGGCGGGCGACGTGCTCTCGAAGCTCGAAGCCGACGACGGCGGTTCGCTCGAAGTGGCCTTCAACGGCAAGGCCGCCGGTACGGACGAATTCACGGTTGACCTTGCGAACAAGCTTGTCGTGACGAACGGCTCGGGCCAAACGGCTTATGCGGTCTTCACGACGGAAACGCTCGTCAATCGCATGGGCGAAGACGACTCGAACAAGGCCCTGGTGATCGGCACGGCCGACTCGAACGGCGTTCATACGCCGGCGTCGGGCTACAACCTCATCGGCGGCAAGATCGGGTTCCGCAACGTTACGGGCGCTACCGACGGGATTTTCATTCGCGGCACGAAGAGCTCGGATGTTCCCGAAGCCGAACTCGTGCTCGTCGGTGACGAAAGCAAGGACATTGCCCTTGCGGACGGCTTGGTCCAGGTGATCGGGAACGGTGCGACGCTTACTCTCGGTTCCTACGGTTCGGAATCCGAAACGCAAGGGACGCTTTCCCGCGTGAATCTCGGCGTGACGAACGACCGTTACGGCTACGGCGGCGCCATGCGCGTTCGCAACGGCGACTTCTCGGTCGACGAACTTCGTGCGGGCGGTACGCTCACGGTGGGCGACGCCGAACGCGAAGACAAGGGGAATGCCTCGCTCACGGTGCGCGACATGGTTGCGGCCGCGACGGCCAATGTTCTCAATTACGGAGACCTCACGATCGACGGCCTCCGCATGTGGACCGAGGACTCGGGCGGTGCGCGTTTCGACAACTACGGTTCTCTCACGTTGGGTACGAGCTCGATTGCGGGGAACATTTTCAACCGTGCCGAGGCCGTGCTCACGGCTACGGGTGCGATGGAAATCGGTTGGGGGAGCGACAACCTCAATGCGGGCACCTGGATGGGTACGGACCTGACGGTGAAGGGCGGCGAAGACTTCATCGGTCTTTTTGCCAATCCGGCCTTCAAGAACACGGGCTTGATGACGCTCACGGGCGCTCTCACGCTCGGTTCCGTTGAGACGGCCGAAGCGGGCGGTCTCGGCGGCAAATTCGTCAATGCGGGTACCGTGCGCGCTCCGGCCGAACTGACGGTTGAGGGAGCGGTCACGCTCGGGCGCCTGGCGTCCTTTGAGAACAAGGCGAATTCGGTCGCCGACTTCGGGTCGCTCACGCTCGAATCCGAATCGACCTTTACGAACAACGCGCAGCTCACGGTTGCAGAGGCAACCGAAGTGCACGGCACGCTCACGCTCGGCGCCGGGTCCGATACGGAACTCGGTTCGCTTGCCGTGACGAACGGGGCCGTTGCGAACGCGGGTGCTCTCGTCGTCAACGGACTGACGCGTGTGGGGACGGACGGTCGCATCGAGGGCGACGGTTCCTTCACGCTTGAGAACGTTTCGGTCGACGGTACGCTCACCGCCAACGGTAATTTGACGGCCGAAGACGTAACGGTTGCGGAAAACGCCTCCTTCTCGGCTACGGGTGCGTCGAACGTCCTCAATTCGCTCACCGTCAAGGACGGCGCGGCGCTTGCGCTCGGTCGCGGTCAGGGGACGACGCAAATCAACACCCTCACGATTTCGGGGGCCGAAACGACGGCTGCGGCTTACGGGACGCTCACCGTTGAAGATGCACTCACGCTCACGGGCTCGAACTTCACGGTCGACGCTCTGGCGAAGGCGGGCGCTCTGACGCTTGAAGAAGGTGCTCGTCTCAACTCGACACGGGGAGAAACCCTCGCGCAGTCGGTTTCCGTTGATGACTCGACCCTCGAACTTCAGAAGCTCACGTCCGAAACGAACATTACGGCTTCGGGTGCTACGGTCACCGTCGCCGATACGCTTCAGACGATGACGGGCATGTCGTTCACGGAAGGCTCCACGGTCCGGGTCAATGTCGCGAAGACCGAAGGCGCGGTGTCTGTTGCGGATTCTTCGCTCACGGGTACGCTTCTTGAAATCGAAGAAAACGATGCTGTGCTCACCGGCGCGATGCTCGACGTGGAAACGGTTCAACTTCGCGGCCTTACGGCCGAGAACACGTCGTCCGTTTCGGCCGACACGCTCGAAGCCTCGGGTCTCGTCAGTGTTGCTTCCGGATCGACGCTTTCGATCGAAAAGTCCCTCTCGGCGGGCTCCTTGTCCGTTGCGAACGCGAAGCTCGATGCGACGAACGCCGAGCTCGGCATCACGGGCGACGCGGACCTTCAGCAGGGCGAAATTCGCGGCACGGGGAATCTCCGTGTCGAAGGCGAACTCAAGGCAGACGGCTCGACCATTGCGCTCACGAACACCGACGCGCTGCTCTCGCTCGGGTCTCTCTCCCTTGTCGAGGATTCCACGTTCGAAACGAAGGGGAGCATGAACGTCTCCGGCCGGGTCGATGTCTCGGGTTCGACCGTGAACGTTCGCATGTTCGGTGCGAGCGGCGCCGTGTCGTTTGAGAACGGCTCGACCTTCACGGGGGCGATCACGAACATTCAGGGCGACCTCACGGTCGACGGTTCGAAAGTGACGTCGACGGCCGCCACGGGTTCGAACTCGACTTACCTCGCGGGCAACGTGACGCTTACGAACGGTGCGGACACGGACTTCGAGGGCGTGGTCGGCAATGCGACCGTTCACATCGACGAAGGCTCGTCCTTCAGCGCAGCGTCGCTTGCCGCCGCAAGCCTCACGGCCGAAAATGCGGGTTCGCTTGAAGTCTCGGGCATGACGAGCCTTTCCGGGAAGCTCGACCTCCAAAATTCGGATGCGCGTTTCGGGACGATCTACGCGATGGGTGGGCTCTCCGTTACGGATAGCGCCCTCACGGCCGGTGCCGTGACGACGAACGCATTCGAGCTCGATGCGGCCGGCAAGACTGCCTCGATGTCGAGCCTCACGATGACGGATGCGGACCTTCGCGCGGGGACGCTCAACGTGACGAATGCCGTTCAGGGTACGAGTCTCGCCGTGGCCGATGCGGTCACGCTCACGAGCTCCGCGCTCCGCCTCGGCGGCCTCTTCACCAATGCAGGTTCGATCACGACGGGCGACTTGACGCTCGCCGATGCCGAGTTCGCGAACGACGGCACGGTGTCCGTTACGAAGGCGACGGGTAAGGTGGCCTTCACTCAGGCCTCGGGTTCGTTCACGATGCTCGCGAACGAATTCGCGGATTCGACGTTCCGCTTGACGGGCGGTACGGTTCGCACCGATACCCTCGGAACGGGGAATACGTGGACGCTCGGTACGGTGGCGGGTGCGGTCGGTCTCTCCGCAGGCGACGCCGCGTCGAAGCTCGTTGTCGGTACGATCACGTCCGATTCGCTTCTGACGGTCGGCGAAGGTTCGACCGTCGAAGTGTCCGAAATCAAGCTCGACGGCCGCACGCCCAACACGATCACCCTGGCGGGCGGCACGATCGCGACGATGCTCGATCAGATTTTTGCCGATGTGAAGCACGACCAGGCGCTCGATCTGGGGGCCGAGAACCCCGGCGACATCGTGGACGTGTCGGGGCTCAACGCAGCCGTGTCGGTCGGTGAAATCAAGAACGAAATCTCGACGGGCATTCTCTTCGAGACGGGTACGCTCGCTTTCAACGACGAGGTTTATTCGCTTTCGCTTGCCTCCGACGTTCTCGGAAAACTCGAAGCCGACGACGGCGGCGACATCGAAGTGCTCTTCAACGGGAAGGCCGACGTGGCAAGCTTCACGGTCGACCTTGCGAATTCGATTCATGCGACGAAACCCGGTTCGGGCGAAGATGCTTACGCGGTCTTTGCTTCGGAAACGCTCGTCAATACGGATAAGACGCGCCCCGACGCGAATTACTCGAAGCTTCTCATCGGCTCGGCCGACGGGGATGTGTCGGATACGCACGTGATCGGCTCTTCGATCGGCTTCAAGGCCGTAACTGGTGCGGCCGACGGCATTACAATTGCGGGCGAGTCGACCGAGTTTGTTCTCGTCGGCTCTTCCGTTGAGGAATCCTTGCTCCTTGCCGACGGTGCCCTTTCCGTCGGTGACGGGGCAACTCTCACGTTCGGCTCCTACGGCATGGCCAAGGCTACCGGCGGGTCGTTCTCGGCTGTTGCCGTCGACGACGCGACCCTGCGTGTTCGCAACGGACATTTCACGGGCGAAAACGTCACGGTGTCCGCGAGCGGTACGCTCCTCGTGGGCGATGCCGAACACGCCGACCGGGCAGCCGCGCTCGATGCGGACGTGCTTGATCTTTCGGGCCGTCTGACGAACTACGGATCCCTCACGCTTCAATCCCTGATGCAGGGCGCGTCGAGCACTGCCGAGAACAACGGCACGCTCCAAGCCGCTTCTGCGGACCTCTCGGGGACGCTCACGAACGCCGCCTCGGCTCAGCTCGACTTCGATACGCTTTCGATTTCGGGCAGTCTCGACAACGCGGGGCACCTTACGACCGGTTCGACCGATCTTTCGGGCTCGATCACGAATTCGGGCACGATCGAAGCGGGTCGTTTCGCGATGACCTCGGGGAGTTTCGTTCAGACGGCAAACGACGCCGACACTCATGCTTCGTCCTTCACGGTTTCGGGCGGCAAGGTCGACATCGACGCGGGTACGCTTACGATCGACACGAGTCTTGCCCTCGGTGAAGATGCGACGCTTACCAACAGCGGCACGATTTCGGCCGCTTCGGCCACCGTTGCCGGTCTCTACACGGGGGCGGGCAATCTCAATCTGACGGACAGTCTCACGGTTGAAGGTACGGGCCGCATCGAAGCCTCCGAATCGACCGTGACGGGCCTCAAGGCCTTCACGTCCCACGCCGGATCGAACGTTCTTCTCGGCGCACTTCAGGCCGAAAAGCTCGATGTGATGGGCGGGATGCTCGACGTCGACACGATTACCGGGTCGGTTCTGAACATCAATCGCGGATCGTCCCTCGTGGCAAACGAAATCGCGATGGATCAAAGCATCAACATTCTGTTCGATGCGAACTATGCGACCGCAAACACGGGTTCGGATGACACTTCGGCGGAACGCTTCGAAGTGGGCGAAGCCAAGGCTCCTGTCGTGAACGTTCAGGGCGGCTCGGCCGCTTTCACCAAGCTCACGGCGGAAACCCTCAACGTGGACTCGGGCAGCATCGACATCGGCGACGCGCAACTCACCAACACGAACATCAACGGCGGGACCATGCAGGTTGACGGCGGGATGCTCGGCGTGGTCGTGCAGACGGACGGTCTTCTCAACGTCCAGGATGCTTCGAAGCCCGTCGTCGCGAAGGAAATTCGCCAGTCGGGCGGTTGGATCACGGGTCTCGGCGATCTGGTTGTGACGGACCTCCTGCAACTCAAGGGTTCGTCCGACGTCGACATCGAAAACGTCACGGCGAAGATCACGACGATTGCCGACAACGGCAGTCTCACGGCCAAGCATGTCGATTCGAAGTTGATGGTGGGGAGCAACGCGACCGTCACGATCACGGAATCCTTCAACCTCGGCGGCGGGAACGGAGGCACGATCGACGCGTCTCAAGTGGACGAAGGGACGATCACCTCGCTCGTCAATCGCGGGGAAGTGACGGTCGGTAACGTGACCATCAACTCGATGCGCAACGAAGGCGACTTCGTGGCGGGTAACGTCACCGTTACGGGCGACGTGCAGTCCACGGGTGTTTTCGAAACGAACGGGTCGCTGCGCGTCGAGGAGGGCGGCTCGCTCTTCTTCGCGAGTTCGGGCGATACGTCCGTTCTGACCGAAAAACCCGGGACGATTCTCAACGACGTCACGGTCGACGGCAGCGTCGTCGCTTCGGGTACGTCTGTCTGGATGGATTCGGCGACTGTGACGGGCGACCTCACGGCCGAACAAGGAGGGTTGCTCGATATCGGCGTTGCGACCGGTACGGGTGCAACCGTCACGGCCTCGGGCGGCACCGTCACGGGCCAATCGCTCTCCCTTGTCGAGGGGAATCTCAACTTGATGCAGGGTGGGGCCGTTACGCTCGAAACCCTGAACGCCTCGAAGAGCAACGTCGTTCTTGCGGACGGCACGCTCACCATCGGCTCGGGTTCGATCCGCGAATCCGACATTCGCGTCGAAGCGGGCGCCTGGGGCGATGCGCTTACGAACCTCACGGCCGAGGGCGAGTCCGCTTTCGGGAACAACACCCTCGAAATCGCGGGCGGGTCCGTGTCCGTTGCAGACGACAAGGTACTCGGGTCCGATTCGACGATCCGCATCACGGGGGGCGAACTTAACGTCGGCCGAATTGATTTGTCGCTCAACGCCGGTCCGACCGTCACGGTCGGAGAGGGCGGTACGTTGCGCACCGGACTCGACCAAATCTTCACGGATTTCATCGTCGAAGGTACGAAGATCACGGCCGACGACTGGACGGACATCGAGCACGTCTCGGGTTCCGTCGTCGATGCGGCAACGAAGGTCGGCGACGTCAAGGACTCGATCTCGGACGGCATCGCCTTCGAGGGCGGCGAACTCGCGCTCGTCACGGACTACTACCGCGTCGATCTGCTCGGCTCCGTAATGAATTCGCTGGCGAACGCCTACGGCGACGGGAAGGTGACGGCTGTTATCGACGGCAAGAACGTCAACGACTTCACGCTCGATCTCGTGGGGCGTCTTGAAGCGGACGGGCTTGGCGACAAGTCGGCGGGGCTCGTCTTCACGAAGGACGTGCTCATCAACGACAAGGCGGATGACCGCACGATCACGGTCGGTCGCGGCGACGATGCGGACATCGGCGTCAACATCGGCTTTGCCGGCGTGACGAACACCGACCATATCGACATCGGGGACGGCCTCGAATTCGTGCTTGTGGGCTTTGCGAACGAGGGAGAAAAGAAGCAGCAGCTCCTCCAAGACGCCGTTGACGGCGGTACGGTCTCCGTCGCTTCCGGCACGCTTACGCTCGGCTCGAACGGTTCGAAGGACCGCACGAGCGGTACGCTCGCCTCGGTCGAGCTCGACGAAGCGGGCAAACTCGTCGTGAAGAAGGGCGACTTCATCGTCGACCGGATCGATTCGACGGGTGTCGTGAACGTTACGGGTACGGGCTCTCTCACGTCGAACGACTTGGTTCTCAACGGATCGACCGATTCCGATGCGAAGGACGGCGCCTCGTCCGTTGTCGAAGCGGGCGGTTCGCTGACGATTGTCAGTTCCGACGATCATGCCGGTCGTCTTTCGATCGGCAACGGTGCGTCGCTCACGATCGGCGGCATCCTCACGGCAGGGGGCGAGGGTTCCTCCTCCGTCCAAACGACGGTGGATGGAACGCTTGGTACCGCCGGTACGTCGATCTTCGACGATCTGAAGATCGGCTCGGAAGGTACGTATCTCACGGGCGAGTCCGCAACCGACACGGGCGACGCGATTTCGGTTGCGAAGGGCGGCTCCTGGCTGAACGGCGGTACGTCGACTTGGGGTACGGCTTCGATCGACGGCGCCTTGCAGAACACCGGCACGCTCACGATCGGAGACGACTCGGTCGACCTTACGGTGAACGGGTCCGCAACGGACTTCGCTCTCGGCAAGGGTGCGTCGGTGCTCAACCTCGGGCGCATGGACCTGACCGCAGCGGGCGAAGCTCACATCGGCGGTACTTTCGTCACGGGCGAAGCCGGTAAGGACGGTCGCCTTGACGAATCGGCCCATTCGGTCTTTGACGACGCGAACGTCGTCTCGGGCGGCGTGCTCGGGAACTTCGGCTACGAGACGGGCGACCTGCTCACGGTCGATAAGGGCGGCAAGTGGCTTAACCACGGTGTTGCCGTCTGGCGTGCCATGCAGGTTGCGGGCGACGCGACCAACGCGGGCGACCTCACGATCGAAGGGGATGGTGTCGACAACACGCCCGACTTCGTGGTCGACGGCGGGAACTTCGTCAATAACGGCGACCTTACGGCGTCCGATATGGACGGCGGTTCGGTCGATACGATCGTGCGCGACGACGGTACGCTCACGAACAACGGCAATGCCGAGTACGACGACGTGTTGGTCGACAACGGCGGCCACTACCACAACACCGAGTCCGGTAAGGACGGCGGCGATTCGATTACGGTCGAAGAGGGCGGCAAGTGGACGAACGACGGCGAATCGATCTGGGGTTCCGTGATCGTTGCGGGTGACGCGACGAATACGGGCGACCTCACGATCGGCGACGGCGATCCCGATACGGACGACTTCATCGTCGAAGGAAGCGGTTCCGTCACGAATGACGGGAAGCTCGACGCGTCGAACGCGGGCGAAACCGTCATCGAGGGCGACCTCACGACGGGCAACCTCGGTCCGAACGGCGAAATTGACGAGTCGGCCGAATCGATCTTCGACAACGTGACGGTTCGCCCCGGCGGGTCGCTCACGAACAACGGCACCGAAAGCGGCAACGATCTCACGGTCGAAGAGGACGGCGAGTACGTGAACAACGGGAATGCCGGCTGGGGGAACATCACGATCGAAGGCGGCGGCTCGGGCTCAAACTCGGGCAACATCACCGTCGACGATTCCTTCGTTGTCGAGGAAGACGGCTCCTTCACGAACGACGGCACGATCAATGCGGGCAATACCGTGATCGGCGGCGAATTCGACCAAACCGACGACGGCATCCTCAATACGGGCGACCTCACGGTTCTTCCGGGCGGTGATCTTACCCTCGACAAGGGGGAAATCAACGTCTCGGGCGACATGACGTTGAACGGTGCGAACATCGTGATCGGCAACTGGAAGGTGCTCTCGGCCGCCAATCGCGTTTCGCCCGTCTTCAACGCCGAAAAGCCCTTGGACGGCAAACTCTGGGTCATCGGCAACGGTGACGTGACGTTCGGAACGGCATCGGAAGGCTTTGCCGACCGACTTCAGAAGTTCGACGAGAACGTCCCCGGCCTCAAGGGAGCGGCCTCCCGTGTCACGGTGGGTCAGACGGTCACGATGGGTGAGGGTTCGTCCTTGGCCGTCGGTTCGAACGTCTGGAACCAGGCGCTCGAAGAGGGTCGCGTGAAACTCAAGGACGCCTCGCTCTACTTCGGCCACGACTCCTATGTCCTTATCGACATCGGCAGTCTCGGCGACGATCCCGCGTTCTCGACGTCGGTTGCCGGGGCCGAAGCGAAGATCGAGTCGGGTGCGCACCTTGTCTTCGGGAATCTCTCGAAGACGGGGACCTTCACGCTCCTTGACGGGTTCGATCTCTCGGCCAACTTCAACGAAAAGGGCGATTGGATCGGCGGCTGGTCCGGCGACAATCTCTACACCGTGACGGACGGCTCGAAGTTGGACTACTTCATCATGCTCGACGCCGAAGAGGGTCAAAACCTCACGGTTACCGTGACTGTTGCGGACGTCTCGACGGTCTATCCCGACATCGTGCTTCCCGGGCTCGGCAACGAGGCCATGCAGGACTGCTCGAAGGGGCCCGATTCGAGCTTCATTTGCGGCATCATCAAGGACGAAAATCTTTCCGTCGGTGAAAAGACGACGATCGTCAACTCGGTTGCTCAGATCGGAGCGGTGGCCGGCGCCCCGTCGACCGCGTTCTCGGATGCGGAAGATACGCTCGGCGTGCTCGAACGTCGTCTCTCCTTCACGGGTCCCACTCACAAGGCGGGGCAGCTCTTGAAAGCACCCGAAACGGCCGGTCTCTGGGTCGAAATCATGGGCGGCACCACGCGCATGACCGATCTCGCACTCACGAACCTCGAAGGTGGCGTCAAGAGCGATGCCTCGGGCGTGATTGTCGGTGCGGACCTCCTCTTCCCGCAGTATTCGATGAAGACCGGTGTTGCGTTCTCGTACCTCACGGGTACGGCCAAGAGCCTCGGCAACGGACTTGCGGCCACGAATGCTTACGACACGCTGGGGGCGCACGGGTACTTCGCCTGGACGCCGACCGACGTTCTCAACGTTACGGGCACGCTCGACTGGATGCGCCAGGCGGGCGACCTGACGATGGGTATCGGTCTCGAAGAAATCGGGAAGGCCACGGCCGACACGACGAACGACGTCTTTGCGGCGAACCTGCGTGTTGAAACCCGTGCGAGCGTCTTGGGCGCTGAAATCGTCCCGCATGCGGGGCTGCGTGCCATGTACCTTGCAAACGACACCTTCGAAACGAAGATCGACGGCAAGGCGGCCTTCCGAAACGACGTCGAAAACGCGTTCGTTCTGGATGTTCCGGTCGGTGTCTCGGTGAAGGGCTACATTCCCGCGAAGGGCGGTTGGATTGCCGAACCCTCGGCGGACGTGACCTACACGAGCCGCTTCGGCAAGACCGAACTTGATACGAAGCTCTCGGGTGTGTCGTTGACGTCGACCGATACCGTGAGTTCCGATCTCGTCGGGAAACGCTTCGGCGAAGTCCATCTCGGCCTCGACATGCGCAATCCCGCAGCCGACCTCACTTTCGGTGCGGAGTTCGTGCACAGCCGAGGCGAGGCGGGCCAGTCCGATACGACGTACCGGTTCCGCTTCACGAAACAGTTCTAAGACGACATCTCGTCGAACCCTTTGTCCCCGTGCGGCAACCCCGCGCGGGGATTTTTTTCGGGCGTCAAAACGAAGGAAAAGGGGGGCAAAAACGCTAGCATGCTAGCGTTCATTCCACAATATAGAAATTGTGTACAGCAACTATTTCCGTAGGGAGTCGCTCTTTTTTGATGAGAACGGACGGGTCATTTTTCGAGCGAAATCGAGACGGCTTGCAAAGGTCGGAAGGTCGCTCCAAAACGCTAGCATGCTAGCGTTTTTAGAGCGCATCTACAGACTGTGCAAAAGGTAGGGGAAACCCCGAAAGACCCTGAATTCAGGGCTTTCGATGGGCGGTCGGCACGATTCAAGCCGAAACCGAAGGCTTGCCGTAGGACCATTTTTCGATACTTCGGTCCGTTGTTCGAGCAACTTTGCTCGGGTCCGACACAACCTCAAGGTGCCGGAGAAAACCTTCGGAGAATCGAAAAAATGAATCGTTCGTACAGAACATTGTGGAACTGCCATCGTCAACAAGTTGTTGTGGTGAGTGACGTCGGCGGCAGTGCTCAGTCGCACGGCTCCTCAACTTGACACGGGGAAGGTGCGGTTGCTGCAGTCGAACCGGAATCGGCCGGAATTCGTTTGAAACATACGCTCCTGGCGGGTGTTCTCGCGGGTTTGCTGGCTTCGCCGGCTTTTGCCGCGGTAGATGCGGTCTATGACATGGACTGGGATGTGTCGGGCGAAACGACGCACAACAACGTCACGGTCGAAAAGGACGTGACGCTTACCAACGACAACAAGTACTGCGTCGGTGGCGTCTGCATGGACGTCACGAGCAAGTACGTCGTTCAGGGGACGCTCACCAACAACGGCACGATCGTCGGCAAAGGCGGCGCTCTACTTTTAACAGCGTCCTGTGACGACAAGGCCCGGTTGCCGAAAGGCTCCGGGCCTTTTGCTTTTTTTGGGGGCGCTGATCCCCGAAACGCAAACGGGGCCGCCCTGCTGGGCGACCCCGTACCGATTACTTGTTGTGGTACGATCTGACACGAAGCAAGGGTGAGGCTAGGCATTACCGTTCCTTGCATCATTGACTTGGCCCGTGTTGGAAGCACGGGCTTTGTCGTTTCTAACCGGTTCATGTGCGGTCTGACCCGCCCCGTCTGGACTGTCACGTATCGTCTTCCGTGCCCTCGTCGCGTCCCCGAACGAGAATCGGCGAGAGCCAGCGGAGCACGATTTTCTGCTCGCCCGGCTTCGGGTTCTTACGCGGTCCGGTCCAAAACGAATGCCAGTGCGCACGTCGCAGATGACTGCGGACTGTCCTGGTGCCGTCGCCGGCCGTGTGCGTTGCGGAGGCCGCTCGGAGTTGCTTCCCGATTTCCGAGCCGACGTCGACGAAGCGCGGGTGTTGGGCAGGGAAGAGCCGAAAGCCGCCTTTGACCTTCTTGGGCTTCGGCGGGTGCGGAAGCCAATCGGGTTCCTTCCGATCGATGATGTCGGGCTCTTGCGAGCACAAGTAGAGCAACGGCGGAAGCGCGACCTTCCAGGCCATAAGCATCGTTTGGTGTATTTCCGCGGTTTTATCCGCCGTGAGTTTCTTCGACGGGTCTGTGATGAGATTTTCGTAGGTGTGAAGGACACGCTCCCAGGCTTCGTTCAAAGTCGCGTTCTCGTCGAGCGTAATCTGGCAAGGGAAGGGGGCGTTCTCGCAGTCCAGGAGCATCACGATCGACGATCGACCGGTGGACGGATCGTAGTCGATCATCGCCCACATTCCGTGCAGCTTACCTTCGAAACTCGGGTCGGAGAGATCCGGAAGCTCGATGTAGACGCACCATTCGGGAAGGTGCAAAAGGACGCTCAAAGGAATCACCCCGTCGAGCTCGGTATCGTAGATCGCATCGAGAAGATCCTTGTCGAAGCGATAGATCGACTGCGTGTAGCGCCAACTTGCGGCACACCCGAGCTGAACCGAGAGCCTCAGGCATTCCATGTCGTCGTTCGGAACCAAGCCATGCGCGATGTGATACCACGTCGCGAGCGGCATGAAGCAGTAGGACGGCCATTCAATACCTCGCGCGTGCATCCGGGCAAGGATGCCGTCAATGTCGTGGGACAACTTCGGGAAGGCTTGGTTGAGTTCCTTGAGGAACTGGACGGGGCGCGGGACGGGGGTTTGCATGGGGAAATTCGACAACAGCAGTGACGGAAGAAATTTTACAGGGACGATCTTGGCCAAGTCCCGCCTCTCGTTCGGTCGGTTTTGATCCGAAACGAGAAGAACCGCACCTTTGACGATTTCAAAATGGTCGGAATCGAACCGACTCGGCGTGTAACGCATGACGTGCGACGTTGCCGGGTCGCAACCGAACGAAAAAGCGTCAAAGGAAGAACCGTGCCCGACAATCACGAGTACAAAAATCAAGACCAAGCCGCGTCTGTTGAGAGCTTGCCCGGTAACCCCGCAACCGACGAAGGCCGTCGCGCCGCGACTACCGCAGAAGAGCATCGAATTGGGTCGCGCGGTCCCGGCTTCATCGCGACGTCGATTGCTGCGGCGTCGTTGTCGCTTGCGGCGTCCATTGCGTACTTCAACTACTTCCCGCCCGAACCGCCGAGAACCCCGCCGGTGATGGTTGTCGACACGTTGCATCTGGCGATGTCGATCGCACGCATGGCGCCGAACGACATAACACGGGCCGAAGCTCTGTACGCCGAATGTGCGAAACGAATCGACATGCTTCGTGCACAGGGGACGATCATCCTTGAAGCGGGGCACGTGCTGATGGCTCCCGAAGAGCTCGTGTTGAAGCCTTCCGATCTGATCGAAGGTGCGCCCGACATCGACATGCCTCCGAGTTTCAACATGCCCGACCATTTCGGTGAGTTCGGAACGGACGCGGACGGTACCGTGAAGGCGATCGAGGAGCTTGGAAAGCTTGCCGACCGTTTGGCCGAGAGCACGAATGCCATGCGCGAAGCAGTCGAGGGTGGCGACGCGTCCGAAGGAAACACCGATGGCCGCGATCGGTAACGGCGCGAGAGAGAACGAGAACGGCCCCGAGGTTGAGGGCAGGAGCGTTGGTGCTACGAACGCCGTGCGCAACGAACACGGGGAGAAGCAGGAATCCCGAGAACCCCAAGGCGGGGTTGCAACCGGTGCAACTGCCGGAACCGCCGGAACTGCTGAAACCATTGCTCCCGGGGCCGATTCCGTCCCCTCCGCTTCCGCCTCCGGTCTGAAACGAACACGGGCTCAATCCGGACCGCACTCCGGGCAACGCCGCAGCTCTCGGTTTCGGGCGCTTTCCGCCCTTTCCAAGGGAGTCGCTCAAGTAGTTCGAGGTCTGCAAGGGATCCGTTCGGTCCCTATGCACGACCGCCTGGTCTGGGCCTCGAAGGTGGGGGTTGCCACGTTGGTTTTGGTTCTGCTGGGGAGCGTCTTTCTCAGTCGGTTTCAGATCGGCGTCGACACGCAGAGTGACAAGTGCATCCACGGGACGGTCTTTCTCATCGACAAGGCGGACAAAGAGCTCGAACGCGGTGCTCTTTTTGCGTATCGGTCGCGGGGTACGAAGTGGATTTATCCCGACGGGACGCTGATGGTGAAAGCGATGCAAGGACTTCCGGGCGACCGCGTCGAGGTGACGCCCGACTTCGAGGTGCGAGTGAACGGCATTCACAAAGCACAAGGCCTGCCGCTTGCCGGGACTCTGACCGCATCGGAAGCAAGGAGACGCTTTTGCGGTAGCGCCACTTTGCAAAGCGACGAGGCTTGGATGCTCGGCACCTTGCCGCATTCCTTTGATTCGCGCTACTGGGGGCCGATAAAGACGGAGCAAATCGTCGGTCGGGCCTACGTGATTTTTTAAGAAGAGGTTTCGGATGGTTGAACGCAAAAAAAGGCACCTTACCTCAGTCAAGTTGAGGTTCGAAGCGGTGCTTTGCCCGCTCTTCGTTGCGGTACTGGCGACTTTCGGACCGATGAGTGCCGTCGGATCCGAATCCGGCGCATCGAGCATCGTCAAGGGTGCGGACGGTGTTGCTTCGACATCGAGCTCGCAGTCCGCGATCAAGGTCGAGGGCAAGGGCAAAGCCATCCCGTTCACAACGAACACGGAAGAAAGGATCGCCGACCGTATCTCCGTTCTCACGCGACTCGGGAAGTTCGGCCCGCAGGCGCTCGTCCGCATCAGCCCGATGAAGATCAACCCGCAGCCCGACGATACCTACGTGGTTCGGTACACCGAGTCGGGTTACCCCGTGACGGCGCGTCAGCAAAAGAAGATCGATGCCGCGCACAAGATCGCCGACGAGTACCTGGCGAAAATGGAACGCTTGATCGAAGAAGGGAAGATGGAACCCCCTCCGAAGCTCAAGACTCAGGCCGAAATTTGGGAAGAGCGCAATCGCGAAATTCTGGAGCACGAGCGCAAGTACGGGCGGATCACGACGAAGAGCTACGTCCATCCTGGGACGACGCCCGAGCAATCGAAGCTCCTCTATGCCCCGTCGACGTTCTACGTTCGCAACGAAGCGGGCAAGTACATTCCCGTCGTCGACGCCCCCAAGGAGGCGCTTCCGAAGGGGTGGTTGTCGAAAGAAGAGTACGAGCATCCCGAACGCTTCCTACCGGTGAAAGGCAACGCTTCCGACAAAGCCGGCAACACCGAAAACACGGCAGCGATACCAAAAACAGCCCCAGCAGGGCACATTTCCGATGTTTCGGGCTCTCAGTCCGTTGCGAACACGGACGCAGATGAGGTCAAGAGTGAGGGGGCCGACGTGTCCGAAGCGACCACCGCATCCTTTGAGGACGGGTTCGAAGGGCACGCGGAGCGATTGGAACGATCTTTCGACGAAAGCATTGTCGAGGGCTTCCCCGACCTTTCGAATCCTTCCGGTGAGTACTCTCGCGAGAACAATCAACGGGACAAGGGAGAAAACGTCTCGACCAACGAGGTTCGCCGTCCGCTCGGGACGCTCCTGCACGGGATTGAAGGGGTGCTCGCCTTTGCGGTGAGCCCTGCGACGGCGGCCGAAGCGGAAGAGCCGGAAGATCCCTCGGATTTGGGCGTCGTCCCCGCGTCTCGAATCGGGGCTGCGGCCTTCGAGGCACTGACGACCGAAATCAAGCGTGGTGAGGTTCGAATCCGAGAGCACATGCGCAATGCCCGAGCCGTGTCCGAAACGAACGGAGCGGAAGTCGAGAACGACGGTTCGACGAGTTCCGATTGCGGCGCCTGTCGCCTGGACCCCTCGGACTTTGAGTTCGCAGCTGGGGCTGCACACGCTGCGGCCGCTCCCGGTGGAACTGCTGCTCCCGAGTTTGCCGGCTCCGTGTCCGAAGAGAACATCGAGGGCCAAGATGCCCAAACGTTTCAAGAAGACCGCAAGAGCTCTCTCGGTTTGGAAGAGACTCGGGAGATCGATGCCGTAGAGGCCGCGATGCAGATGTCGTTTCCGGGCGACCCCGCAAAGCGTCGAGATGCGTTCGAGCAACAGCAGGCGCTCGGCGACATCCTGGACCTGATCGGCGATCCGAACGATCCGGCGTCGCTTGTGAGCTTCATGCGGGACGTCGTGGGCGAAAATCCCGCGATTCGTGAGTACGTTCCCGACATCGACGAACGTTTGGGGGCCAACGCACCCGGGGTCGGTTCCGATGCGGATCCGACGGGGACCGGGACGCTTCTTTTCGTCTCGCGCTCGCTGGGTGAATCGGAGTTGATGGACCTCTTCGAGCGCAATGCGGGGAAAGAGGACGTAACACTCGTCTTTCGGGGCGTCCCGCAGGGCGTGAAGTTCCTCGACGGCATGACCGACCTTCAGCGCATGGCCTCGAAGTTCGATCCCATGCCCAATGTCGTGATCGACCCTACGCTCTTTCGAGATTACGGCATCTCTCGGGTGCCGACCGTCATGCGTATCCGCGAACATGCACCCCTTCTTGTCGAGTCCGGTTCGGGACCGACCGGGCGGGGCAATCTGCCGGAGATGGTTGCCAAGGCGACGGGGTTGCACTCCGATCGCTGGGTGAAAGAGCAAATCGAGCTCGGGCGCACGGGCGACCTCGGAGAGCAGGGCGAATCCCGCGAGATTTCCGAGCCCGATCTGATCGAGGTGATGAAGGCCCGCGTGTCCGAAATCGATTGGGAGAAGAAGAAGGATGAGGCCGCCAAGCGGGCCTGGGCCAACCTCACGTATGAAACGCTCCCGACGGTCGAGCGGTCCTTCACGCGCATTGTCGACCCGACCATCCTCGTCACAAAGGACATCACGGACATCAACGGGAACTACATCCGCAAGGCGGGCGAACGCGTCAATCCGCTCGATCTGCGGCCCTTCCGCTCCGCGATGGTGATCTTCAACCCGATGGTCGAAGCCGAACTCCAAACCGTCGAGGAAGCGGTCGCCGACCTCAAGAAACACTACCCGAACGTCATGCTCCTTGCGACCGACATGGTGAAGGACGAGACGGGATGGGAAGCCTACGAGAAACTGACCGATCGGCTGGACAGCCATGTGTTCCTCCTCACGAAGGACGTGCGCGAACGGTGGGACATCCGTGCGACTCCATCGGTCGTCGTGGCCGACAACGAACGGAAGTACTTCGTCGTCTATGAGATGGCGCCCGATGCCGCCCCGGAAACCAACGGAAACGCCCCCGAATCCGCAACGGACGCGGAGGCTCGCTGGCCCTGGAATCCGCTTGCGACCGCGAACATCGAGGAGGGCGAATGATGCGGAAAGGATCGAAAACCATGAACCGAAAGAAAGGCCTTGCGGCCAAGCTCTCCGCCCTCATCCTGGCGGCTGCGATGGTCGCAGCGCCCGCAATGGCCGAGGACGTGAACGGCGTCGAGGGTGACGTCGGGTGCATCAACGCAAACATCATCGGCGGTGCCCTCATTACGGACGTTTGTTGGGATTGCGTCTTCCCGATCAAGGTGGCGGGCATCCCGATCTCGGGTTCGAAGTTTCGCGACCGAGTGCCCGACAACGCGGCGACGCGCCCGTTTTGCATGTGCTTTGACAACCAGGGGGTGCCGAAACCGGGCGTGCAAACGTCCTTCTGGCAGCCCAATCGCCTTGTGGAATTCCAACGCGTCCCCGGGTGCTCGTCCGTTTTGAACGGGATTCGCTTCCCGTTCAACCGCCTTAATCAAGGGACCGACGGGCATCACGAAGAACGTCGGGACAATTCGAGCACGTTCCGGCACTACCACTACTACGCCTTCCCCGTGATGCTGATGCTCGATATCTTCGTGCCGACGCACTGCAACCCGGGGGCGTTCCACGACCTCGACGTCATGTATCTCTCGGAAGTCGACCCGACGTGGAACAACGACGAAATCGCCTTCTTCACGCACCCCGAGAACGCGCTCCTTGCGAACGCGCTCGCGGCGCCCGCGTGCATTCCGGATGCCGTCACGTCGACGGCGGGCCGTCCGCTTGAAACGCTCTGGTGGTGCGCGGGCAGTTGGGGGATGTTGTATCCGCTCGCAGGCCACGTGGTGGGCTTCGACGGTACGTTGCGAACAACGTCGAAGTTGGCCGCTCGAACACTCGCGCAACTCCACCGTCGCGGGATCGAGTGGGGAACCGTCGGAAACGAACGCATGTGCGGCGGTGAAATCATGCCGACCCTCCCGAAGTACCAGTACCGCTTCACGCTCTTTTACCCGACGCCCGAAACGGACGATTCCCACGCGCTCGGGGCGATGGTTGAAACGTGGGGTATCGGGCGAACGATCCCTGCGGTCGGCGAAGACCCCGTCTACATCGTCTGGCGCTGGCTCGACTGCTGCAACACCTGACGAACAACACCTTCGAACCCCTTTTTCTTCAGCCCTTTTCACATTTTTTCCATCATGCGTTTGCCGGAATTTTTCAAAAAAGCCGTGTGCTCGGTGGTCTCCGCATCCGTGCTCTTCCTTCCCGGATGGTCGATCGCGGGTGAGACGAATATGGGCGCGGTCGGCCGCGAAGCTCAAAAATTCATTCAGGGCACGAAACCCGACGAGTCCGCAAAGTCGATCAGTCTTCAGGGGAAAACCGCGACCGTCAAACTTCCGAACGGCACGACCGCCTCGTTCGATCAAAAGGAAATGGCTCCGTCGGATGCGCCTGCGGGGTCCGAACTTCAAATCTCGACCACCGACCTCAATCGTCTGCTCGGTATGCACGAGAACGGTGCGGCGATGGACGACGCGGGCTCTTCCGAAAAGAAGGACCTCTACGAGGACGCGTCGAATGACGAGCCCTCGACGGTTGAAGGGAACGCCTACAAGACGATCCTCGACAGCTACAACAAGTTCCAGTCCATGCCGAGCATGGTCGACGACGCGATTTTCGACGCGTCGCGCGAGACCTTTGAAAATCTGAAGGAGATTGCGCAGGGCTTTGCGGACTGTTCGGCCGACACGAAGATCAACGAGATCACAAACAAGAAACACGTGCCCGAGCTGCACTCCTGCACGAAGGTCCTCGACCGTTCGGGCACCTGCAAGCTCACGCACTATTACCAAGCGGGCGTGATCGCGCATTACGACGGCCCGTACAACCTTTCGCCCTGTGGTGAAGGGTGCATGGACCTCTGGATCGGCAAGGTGGGAGACAACTACTGGTCTGGGTGGTGTACTGTTTATGAGGCATCCACGCAAGTTCAGATGCTCAATCCGAAGGCCGTGAAAAAAGCGGTCTTGGAGTACGCCAAGTGGGACGACTACATGCAGGTGTGGATCGGCGAACCCGGCAAGGAAAAGCTGGTCTGGGGCGGTCCCTACGGTACGGGAGTCTTCCCAACGAATCCGAGCGAAGGTGCTTGCGAACTGGCCACTTCGTGGGTGAAAAATCCGAATCTGGACGTGACGTCCTCTTTTAAGGACGTTCCCAAAAACACGGTGATTTCCTTCAAGATCCGTGTGTCAGTGGCAGGCAACGGCGAAGGGTACGGCAAGGTTCGCATCTACTACGATCCGGACGCCACGATCTACGAAGAACAGTGGACGCCGCCCGAATGCGTGGAAGCGCTAAAGGCCATCGGCGACGGGTACGCGGAAGGCTCGTCGAAGTGTACGAAGATGCCGGGCAATCTAGATGAGAACGGCTGTACGTCGATGAACGGCGTCGTCGTTTGCCCCGACGACATGGTGAAGCCGCCGCGCTCTGACATCAACCCCCTCTGTCAAGAGATGGAGTTGACGACCAACTACGATTTCTACAAGGGGCAAATGGATTGCTGGGTCGACGCGAACGGCAAGACGCAGTGTCCCGAGAACGTCGGCGGAAATCTTGATACATGCGAAAAGTACGAGACCGACCCCAAGTGCAGCTTCGTCAAGTCCGAATGCGTGAAGGGGGCCGAGGGCGACTCGGGAACGTGCTACGTCTCGGACATTACCTACGATTGCGGGGAAGACGTTGAGATCACGGACAAGGAGGCCGATACGGTCTACAACTGCCCGGGCGACGTCGCGTGCATGGGCAACGACTGTATCGACACGAGCCAGTCCGTGTCCACGTCGTTTGCTGAGGTGACGGCGCTTCTCAATGCTTTGCAGTACATGACGCAGGACATGGCTTGTACGGGCGTCGACGAGGACGGTAACGTCACGACGGAAGAGGACGTCACGTGCACCGTTTTCGGCGGTACGCCGGGCTTCTGCAAGGAGGCCGTTGGCGGTGTTCAGAACTGTTGCGAACCCGTGGGCGGCATCGGCATCGGTACGTACATCACGCTCATCAAGGCCACGGCGGACCTCAACTCCGCTTTGGACGACATGTCGAAGTTGGACGAGGAAGGCTATCTCAAGGACATCGGTTCGTCCTGGGTCGACATGAAAGGCGATGTTGCGGGCGTAGTAAAGGACGGCTGGAGTTGGGTCGGCGAGAACTTCTCCGGTTTCGCCGATAACATTTCGGGCCTCACGGACTCCATTTCGAGCGCCTTCACCAAGCTCGTGGACTTCAAAAAGGAGGTCATGTCGCAGATCCAGTCGAAGTGTCAGGAAATCATGACGCAAATCTTCAAGGACTGCGGCATGGACGGTCTGGGGGAAGCCGCCGCAGGTTCGGCCGTAGGCGAGGGGTCAAAGAAAGCCGGCTCGGAGGCTGCTGGCCAGGCGGCAAGCGTTGTACAAGGGCTGTCAACGGTTTTCACCGTCGTTTCGTGGATCTATACCGCCTACGTGGTCGCCACGATGATTATTCAGATGGTGTACGCCTGCGAAGACGTCGAGTACGAAACCGTCTCGAACAACGAGATGGGGAACTGCCACCGAATCGGCACCTACTGCAAGTCGAAGGTGCTCGGCGTCTGCATCGAGAAGCGCACGACGTTCTGTTGCTACAAATCGCCGCTCTCGCGCATCATGAATGAGCAAATTCGCCTTCAGGGCGACATTCTCGGCGAGGAGTTCAACGGCTTCGGTTCGGTGGAAAACCCCCGTTGCGACGGCATCCCGCTCGATCGCGTCGGGGAAGTGGACTGGGACCGCATCGACCTTTCGGAATGGATCGCCATTTTGGAACAGACGGGGAACCTGCCCAACGACGACACGATTTCGATCGACAGCCTGACAGGAACAGGCTCGAAGATGGATACGGACGGCACGCGTCTCAACACCATTGACCGAACCCATGAACGTCTGGAAGGCATTGACGTCGACGGCGTGCGCGAAGAGACATCGAAGAAGATGTTCGTCGACACGGGCGCCGGCGACGGCGAGGAGGACAATTAACACCGGACAAGCAAAAGGGGGCGTTTCGCCCCCTTTGCTTTGGTTCCGAAGGAACTTCGGCTTAGTTCCCAGCCTTGCCGTCCTTCTCTGCCGCCGTAGTCGAGCCTTCAGGCGCGACGAAAAGGTGGACGCCCTTGTTCGACAGCAGGAACGGCAACTTCCATTCCTTAGCCGAAACCTTCTCAGGCGGAACGTAGACAAAAGTCAGATCGGGCAGACCTGGTGCGAGATCCGTCATGACCTTGCGGGCATCCACTGTTTCCTTGGCGGAGCCGTCCAGTACGAACTTGAACTCGGCTGGTCCGGGATAGCGCCAGGAAACCGTTTGCTTGGCATCGAGCCAGGAGGGGTTGGGAACGGCCGGATATTCGCTTTCTTTAATTTCCGGAATCCACAGCGAAATGCCGCAACCATCTGCAATTTCCTTAGGGTTGGGCGAACGGAAGCAACCGATGTCCTCCTTGATGAGCGTGATGCCGTGGAGCAGGCCATCCTGCCATAGGAAATGGAATTCGGCAGGTCGGTTGTACCACCTGATGGTCTCAAAACCCAATTCCTTGGCCCGCTTTTCAATCGAATCAATAATCTTCGTCATCAGAAGCTTGTCGGCCTCGATGCGCGTCGGAGCCTCCGAGACGGGAACGAAAGCGAAGAGATGCGGCTTCAAGTCCGGCGGCGTTTCCTTGCCAAGTTCGGCGAGAAGCGAGAACCCGAGGTCGAGCCCGAAGGACCCGCCGAAAGTGCGCGGGCCCGAAAGATACGTGAGCGTCGAGAGCGTCACGTCGGTTCCGAGCGTGCTCGAAGCTTCGAGGTCGCCGGGGTTGGGCGCATCCTTGAGTTGCGTGGGATACATCTGGCGCATGACATTGAGCGCGTAGCTCTCGTCGGAATGATAGGCGGCCTTTTCAGCCATCCGTTCGGTGTAGCTCGTCGTGCTGCAACCGGAAAGCAAAACAGCGCCGGCAAGGAGAGCGCCGGTGAGGGTGAAAGCAGAGGGTTTCAACATGATTTTGATATCACTGAGTGAGAAAAGAAACGCTAGCATGCTAGCGTTTTTTGGAGGAAAGCGCAAGACTGAAAATCAATAAATTCAGAATGTTAGCGGAATAACAGTGCGCAAGGTTTGTGTTTAAAACGAACACGGAGAGATCCCGAAGTTCGCTTCGAACCGGAGCAGGTTTCGGTGTGCGAAACGAACACGGAGCCCTCCGAAAATCCGAAGCGAACACGGACGGAAGCTCGTCGCAACACCCCCGCTGCACTTCTGCTGCCGCTCGCGATGTTCGTTGCGAACAAGAGCTCCCTTCCCAAGGAGAACATCGAGCTGGAAGGTGAGATCGGATACAAGGAAGCCTTCTAAATCGGGGTTGCGGATAAAACGACACCCTGCCGTCAAGGGGAATAAACGGCAGGGTGTCGAGTCGGGTGAGACGAGAAAACTTCGACTCACCCTGACAGAGGAGAAGAATGATTACGCGCCGGTCGAAGCGGTCGTAACGTTTTCTTCGGATTCTTTCGCGGTTCCCGTGTTCGTTTCGGACACGGGGCTCGATTCGGAAGCGGGGGCAGCCTCAGTTGCAGCCCCGGTTGCGACCCCGCTGCCCGTCTCAGTCTGTTGCGAACTCGGAGCCTCAGCCGCCTGCGCGGTGTTCGTTGCAGACACGGGAGCAGGGGAAGAGGTAGCATCTGCGACCGTTGAAGCAACGGCAGCCGGAGCGGCATTGTCACCGTTAGCTCGGGTCCGACGCAAATCAGCGACCATCGCACGACGAGCCTCTTCGGCACGGCGGCGTCGAGCTTCGGCGCGGTTGCCCGCCTGTGCGAGGGCCGACTGGTGCATCGCGTAGATCTGGCGGTTGAAGTTGCGCATGGTGGTCAGCCACTTGTTGAGCATCTGGCGGCGCATCACCGTCGTCATCGCACCGCGAATCCACATTGCGTCGGCGCGCGAGTTGATCTCGTCGAAGAGCTTCATCAGGTCGCAGTAGCGCGAAGCGTAGGGCGTGCGCACGGGGGCGCAATAGCTTCGCGCGTGGTCGTAGCGCGTCATCTGATCGGCTTCGAGCATCCCACGAGACTCGGCAGTCTTAATCATGGCCTCGATCACCTTGCGCATGTCCTGCTCGATCGAATCGAAAAGGTTCTCCAAGTCTTTGAGCGTCTGTTCGACGACATCGTTAGGGGCGATTTCAGGCAACACGTCGCAGAGGACGTGCAAAGAGTTGTCGACTTCCGGAAAGCGTTCTTCGAAGATCGTCTGGGCGCGGTTGCTGTTGAGCGCGATGTCGCGCGTCAGGAACGGACGCGAATAGTCGGACGTATTGTCGCGCCGAATGTGGCGCACGACCGGAACGTCATCCGTCAAATCGCGCACGAGTGAAGGCCCGAGCGTCGCGCGGTTCGGAACGGACGCACGACGCGTCTGCACGGGATTGCGGTTGCGGGGCTGCGCGGAACGGCGGGAGCTCGAAGCATTATTCGTTGCTTTGGCCGTGTTCGAAGCGGACGTCGCAGGAGTTGCAGGGCTCGCAGGGGTTTCGGGGGGATGGTCGCCGTAAAGGCGATCAATATCAACGGGCTCTGCGGTCTCGGGGTTTGGGTCGGTCATGAGTACTCTCCAGCATGGAAAAGGAATCGGTATGAGACTAAAACAGCGCTCCAACGGTTCTTTTCCGTGTTCGGGCCGTTTTGTGCCGACCACGCGTGACGGGAGGCAGAATTTGCGGTAAAGTGCACAACGTCGGCCGAGAAATACCCTTCGCCGTGCGACTCGGTTTCGGACGACCCCAATTTCTCACTCAGATGAGTGACGTGCGCTGAAGTTCGCCACGCAAAACACGAACTTCTCTCGCCCCTGTAGAGATC
>OGIA01000685.1_pt1 | contig 33297 bp, 27 predicted proteins | sample 1571671 | NCBI WGS metagenome assembly OGIA01 (sample SAMEA2582027, study PRJEB24529) | metagenome | biome: Human gut stool | place: China | collected 2011
AACGCCTTGATTGAACCGTCCCATGGTCTTACGCTGACCTTCTGCATCCTGATATTCCGGCAGGAAAGAGCGGCAGCCCATACAGGTATATACGTTTCCGCCCTTTAATTCCTTCATGATCTTTGCGGAAATATAATCCGGAACCATGCGTTTCGCTGTGCACTCCGCAGCCAGCTTTGTGAGATAAAAATACTTGGAATCCTCGCGAATATTATTTTCTTCCAGTACGTAGATCAGCTTCGGGAATGCCGGCGTAATGTAGACACCCTTTTCATTTTTCACTCCTTGAATTCGCTGCCGGAGCATTTCCTCGATAATCAATGCCAGATCATCTCTGGTCTGTCCCTCCGGTACTTCATTCAGGTACATGAATACCGTGACAAACGGAGCCTGCCCGTTGGTCGTCATCAAAGTGATAACCTGATACTGAATCATCTGTACACCCTGAATGATCTCGTTCCGGACACGCATTTCAGCGATCTGGTTGATCGTTTCATCATCGGTATCTTTTCCCAGACGTTCAAATTCGCGGCGAACATCACGGCGGAACTTCTCACGGCTGGTCTGCACAAATGGTGCCAAATGGGACAGGGTAATACTCTGACCACCGTATTGAGAACTTGCAATTTGTGCAATGATCTGTGTGGAGATGTTACATGCGGTAGAAAAACTGTGCGGCTTTTCGATCATGGTTTCGCTGATAACAGTTCCGTTCTGCAGCATATCCTCCAGATTGACCAGACAGCAATTGTGCATGTGCTGTGCGAAATAGTCTGCATCATGGAAATGAATAATACCTTCCCGATGAGCATCTGTAATATCATGGGGCAGCAAAAAGCGGGTCGTAATGTCCTTGCTGACTTCGCCCGCCATGTAATCACGCTGTACACTGTTGACAATCGGATTCTTATTGGAATTTTCCTGCTTGACTTCTTCATTTTCGAAATTCAGCAGACTTAGAATCTTTTGGTCAGTTGTGTTGGACTGCCGCAGCAGTCCCCGTTCATAGCGGTAGGTGATATAATTTTTTGCAACGGTGAATGCACCGTACTTCATGATCTCAATTTCCACCCAGTCCTGAATGGTTTCAACGTCCACTGCACGGTTCATGCCGGCACATCGTGTTTCAATGTCACTGGCAATTTTGGCAATGGTTTCCGAGGAAAGCTGCTCCGCTTCAATGACAGTGATATTTGCTTTCCCAACAGCTGCGATGATCTTCGCACGGTCGAAGACATCTTCCTTGCCGCTTCGTTTGATGATTTTCACAATTATTCCTCCAATTCCAGATAATAATCAAAGAACTCAGCTTTATGAACACAGAAAGGTACTTCAAAAAGGTAAGTTCTTTTGGAAATGCTTTGAGCAGTATTGCACAGAGCATGTTTGTTGATTTTGTGCGGTGTTGCTTTTATTGCAATTTTCTTTTTCATGGCAAACAGAAAGCTGCATGTTACAGCAGCCTTTCTTCCCAATCATTGATAAAAATCCGTTTCAAAATACGATGTTGAACAGCTATTATTATATCGCGATTCTTCCGATCTGTCAAGAAAATTTTTTATGTATTTTCCACTCGAAACACAACAAATTGTGGTGACGCGGCTTGTGTACCACAAGATATAGTATTTTTCAAGAAACACTTTCGAAATAGCAGCATACATCTTGACCGCCGTGTTCACATGCTTTTCGTGCTGGAATTTTCCGGAAGGAATAAGCCGCTTACATGTAACATATAAAGTTCAAAAGGTTCAAATTTTTCGGAAATGCTATGCGGAAAAATATCGTTTTGATTGTTGACTGACTGCAAAAAATGAGTTACTTGTATTATACCAAAGAGAAATTGAAAAGGCAAGTGATTTCCATAAAAACTGAAAAGAACAACTTTTTGTCACACGAAATTTCAGAAACAAGAACTTTCGGAAAGAATACTGACACGTTTTTTGTGGAACACAGCTTTTTGTGTATTTTTTGCAATTTTTCAAATCAGTGTTGACTTTTTGCAGAATGTGTGCTATAATAAAACTACAATACACTGTGGCATGCATCACAAATTGTGCAATGTTACAAATAAAGGAGTTTTGATTTATGAAGACTTTGAAGAAAGTCGCAGCTGTTCTGGCTGCATCGATGGCTTTGAACGCAGTTGCATTTACTGGTGCATTTTCTGCATCTGCTGAAGAAGACGTTACCGTAATCGGTACTGCATCCCTGAAGGGCCAGATGGGAACATATGGCTACTGGGGCGAAGGCAATACTGGAAATTCGGAAGATCTTACAAATAAGCCGGTGCAGATCACAAACGAAGACAAGCAGTATACTGCATCTTGGGAGATCACCGGTGATGGCACTGGATCTATTGAATTCCTGATGCTGGAGTTTGATACGAACGATGACCATTTCATTACAAAGGATACTTATCCGGATTTGGCAATCACAATTGACTCTGTAAAGGTAGACGGCAACGAGATCGATTACAAGATGTCTGATAATGCAGTAGACTACAAATATTATGCTAATGATACCGGTACAACACGTGCATATCTCCTGAATACGTGGAATGCATCTGGTCGAAAAGTAACCGATATTTCTGCGGAAACTGCTGTGGCTCAGAGCGTTGAAGTTACTTTCAGCGTTGCCAATGTATACGCTGCTCTGCCGTATGGTGACCTTAACGAAGACGGTATTGTAGATACTATCGACTTGCTGGAACTCGCATTGGACGTGGCACAGAAGGGTGCTGGTATGGGTTCTTCTTTCGATGAGCGTAAGACCAAGCTGGCAGATCTGGATGGAAATGATACTTTGGATTCAATGGATATTTACTATCTGCTGCTGCATATTGCACAGAGTGGTGCTGGCATTACCGTTGATCCGTTCCCGGTAACTGTAAAGTAATCCTATCTTTTCTTTGAAAAGTAAAATCTAATACAAAAGGGGGAGTTGTATTTTGCAACTCTCCCTTTTTGTATGTGATATAAACCAGAGCAGAAAAAGCAGGCACAATAGGAGAGAGTACTCGTCGTATTGTGTCTGCTCTTTTAATTCAAATTTGTAAACTTATTCTTGTACCAGTTGCTTCATGTCGTACATGCCAGCCGGCTTGCCGCAGAGATAGACCGCAGCGTTTACTGCACCTACAGCGAAGACTGTTTTTGAAGCTGCACTGTGGGAAAGGGTAATCACTTCGTCCTGTCCTGCAAAGATCACGTCATGTTCGCCGACAATTGTGCCGCCACGAATGGAATGCATACCGATTTCTTTGCTGTCACGCTTCATGCGGCGTGCGTGACGATCGTATACATAATGATACTCATTGTTCAGGGTGTCGTTAATGGCATTGGCAATCATAATTGCTGTGCCGCTGGGAGCATCGATCTTCTGATTGTGATGCTTCTCTACAATCTCAATGTCAAACTGTCCGCCCAGAACAGTGGCAGCTTTCTTTGCTAGTTCCACCAGCAGGTTAATGCCTAATGACATGTTGAACGTAAAGAATACCGGAATCTGTTGAGATGCACTCTGGATTTTCTGGATCTGTGCATCGTCATAGCCAGTGGTTGCCAGCACCAGTGCAACATTGTTGACCAGTGCGTATTCCAGCAATTCGTCCAGTGTGGACGGATTGGAGAAATCAATAATCACGTCCGGTACTTCCGGAAGTTCTGCCGGAGTTGCAACAATGGGGAAATCCGCATACTTTGCAGTGTACGAATCCACACCGCCAATTACTGTGCAATCGTCCCGTCCGTCAATACAGGAAGCTACGGTGTGTCCCATTTTGCCGTTTGCACCGCAAATTACAATCTTTGTCATAATCCTTGCCTCTTTTCTCGTCCGAATATCTTTCCTTAGGAGAGCATACCGTATGCACGCAGAGTTGCCTGCATTGCAGCCTTGTGCTCATCGCTCATATCCAACAGCGGCATTCTGCAGGGACCAGAGGGCATGCCAAGCTGGTTCATAGCTTCCTTGACCGGAATCGGATTAACTTCCATAAACAGATCATTGATCAGACGGAGATACTTCAGCTGCAATTCGGAAGCAGCTGCGAAGTTGTTTTCCAGACAATACTGAGTCATCTGATGTGTTTCCTTCGGCAGTACATTAGACAGTACAGAAATAACACCCTTGCCGCCCAAGGACATGATCGGAACGATCATATCATCGTTGCCGCTGTAGATGTCGATCTTATCGCCGCACTTTGCAGCAACCTTTGCGGTATAGCCAATGTTTCCGCTGGCTTCCTTGATTGCTGCAATGTTCTTGTGCTCTGCCAGTGCTGCAACGGTGCTGACATCAAAACCTACGCCGGTACGGCTGGGAACATTGTAAAGAATGATCGGCAGGTCTACGCTGTCTGCAATGGCATTGTAATGAGCCACAAGACCTCTCTGTGTGGTCTTGTTGTAATACGGGGTAACGATCAGCAGACCGTTTGCACCCAGTTCCTGAGCCTCTTGAGAGAGCTCAATGGCATACTTGGTGTCATTGCTTCCGGTTCCGGCAATGACCGGAATCCGGTTGTGGGTATGCTCTACTGCAAAACGGATGCATTCCCGATGCTCCTTATCGTCCAGCGTAGAGGATTCACCGGTTGTACCACAGATGATAATGGCATCTGTGCCGTTTTCAATCTGAAAATCAATATTTTTTGCCAGACCGGCATAATCTACAGAACCGTCTTCCAGCATCGGTGTAATAATGGCTACGCCAGCACCGGTAAAAATGGTGTTTTTCATAAAAATTACCTCCTGATGGTAATCAAAATCTCAATAAGATGTGTGCTTTACAGAAATGCATTAGTCCATATAGCCCTTTGCTGCCAGCAGTTCTGCCAGCAGAACGCCGCCGCCTGCTGCACCGCGGAGAGTGTTGTGAGAAAGGCAGACGAACTTATAATCAAACATAGTATCTTCTCGCAGACGACCTACAGACACTGCCATACCGCCTTCAATGTTACGATCCAGCTTTGCCTGCGGACGGTCATCTTCCTGGAAATAGTGAATGAACTGCTTCGGAGCAGACGGCAGTTCCAGTTCCTGCGGTACGCCCTTGAAGTCTTCCCAGATCTTCAGGATCTCTTCCTTGGACGGCTTCTGCTCAAAGGATACGAATACAGCGGCAGTATGACCATCAGAAACCGGCACACGCAGGCACTGTGTGGTGATCAGCGGGCTGTCTGCACTGACGATCTGTCCGTTTTCGATTTTGCCCCAGACCTTCAGCGGCTCCTTTTCGGACTTTTCTTCTTCACCGCCGATATACGGAACGATGTTGTCAAGAATTTCCGGCCAGCGTTCAAAAGTCTTTCCGGCACCGGAAATTGCCTGATAGGTGCAAGCCAGAACATTCTGAATGCCATACTTCCGCAGCGGGGACAGTGCCGGCACGTAGCTCTGAATCGAGCAGTTCGACTTTACAGCGATAAAACCACGCTTCGTGCCCAGACGTTTTCTCTGGCTCTCGATGACCTCGATGTGTTCCGGATTCACTTCCGGTACAACCATCGGCACATCCGGTGTGAAACGGTGTGCAGAGTTGTTGGATACGACAGGGCATTCTGCCTTTGCGTAGCGTTCTTCCAGTGCACGGATCTCGTCTTTCTTCATGTCTACGGCACAAAATACGAAGTCTACCATGCCTGCGATCTTGTCAACATCAGCAGTTGCATCAAACAGAATCATCTGCTTCATAGATTCCGGCATCGGCTTCTGCATTGCCCAGCGGTTGCCGACAGCTTCTTCATAAGTCTTTCCGGCAGAACGGGGAGAAGCCGCCAGTGCGGCCACATGGAACCACGGGTGGTTTTCCAAAAGTGTCGCAAAACGCTGTCCAACCATACCTGTTGCACCGATAATACCGACCTTGTACTGTTTCATTTTTGTCATTCCTCCAAAAAAATCTTAAAAATATGAAAAAACCGGTTGAAAACCGGCGGCTCATGCGATATAATAGAATAGAATGACGTACACCGAATGGTATATCGCCGATAGCACTCCATCATAACGATGACAGTCATATCCCTGTTTGGAAATATGCCCAGAAGCTGTGTCACCGGTACAGCTTCTTCGGCACGAACGCCTTTCTGCTCCGATCATCGCGGAATGGTAACCTGTCGGAACATACTCATCGCAAGTGCGCCTCTACCTATTCCTATCATATCATTTCTATGGGAATTTGTCAATAACATTTTTGCGAAAAAGAGGAAAAGCTCATGAAAAAATCAGATTTTTACTATGATTTGCCGGATGAATTGATTGCACAGACCCCTGTTGAGCCAAGAGATCACTCCAGATTGATGCAAATTGACCGGAATACCGGTGAGATTCAACACAAGCATTTTTATGATCTGTTAGAGATTCTGCAACCGGGTGATCTGCTGGTAATGAATGATTCCCGCGTTCTTCCGGCACGTCTGTACGGAGAGAAAGTAGATAATGGCACCTTTATTGAATTCCTGCTGTTGGAACAGAAAGGGGATAAGCTTTGGGAAATCATCTGCCGTCCCGGAAAAAAAGCAAAAGTCGGTGTAAAGTTCTCATTTGGCGGTGGCAGATTGATTGGTGAAGTCGTTGAAGTGAAACCGGACGGCAATCGAATTGTGCAGTTTACCTGTGAGGGTAACTTTTATACTGCACTGGAAGAAGTGGGACAGATGCCGCTTCCGCCGTATATTCACGAAAAGCTGAAAGACAAAGAACGCTATCAGACAGTTTACTCCAAGGAACTCGGCTCTGCGGCGGCTCCTACAGCCGGACTGCACTTTACAAAAGACATGCTGAAAAAGCTGAAAGAGAAAGGCGTAAATGAAGCCTATGTGACACTGCATGTAGGATTGGGAACGTTCCGTCCGGTAAAGGAAGATGACGTATTGCAGCATCAGATGCACAGTGAGCACTATCATCTTCCTCAGGAAACGGTAGATATGATACGGGAAACCAAGGCAAACGGCGGTCGTGTCATTGCAGTGGGCACAACTTCCTGTCGGACGCTGGAAGCAGTTGCTACGGCACACAACGGGGAACTGGTGGCAGAAGACGGCTATACGGATATTTTTATTTACCCCGGTTATTCATTTAAGGTACTGGACGGTTTGATTACAAACTTCCACTTGCCGGAAAGCACTTTGATTATGCTGATTTCCGCATTTCTGGGATATGAAAAGACTATGCATGCCTACGAAATCGCTGTACAGGAAAAATATCGTTTCTTTAGCTTTGGAGATGCCATGTGTATCTTGCCAGAGAAAAGCGAATGAAATCAAACTGATGTGCTTCTTTGGTATCAGTACGATACGGCATGCGGAATGCGGAATGCATCTAACAATACAATGATAAAGACAATGATAAAGCAGAAAGGAATTTACACGAATGTTTACACTTTTAAAAACCGAAGGACATGCCCGAAGAGGCATCTTTGAAACCGTACATGGCACCATTCAGACACCCTTCTTTATGAATGTAGGAACTGCTGCGGCCATCAAAGGCGGCATATCGTCCATTGACTTGGCGAATGAATTAAAATGTCAGGTAGAACTTTGTAATACCTATCACTTGCATTTGCGTCCGGGAGATAAAATCGTCCGTCAAATGGGCGGACTGCACCAGTTTATGAACTGGCACAAGCCAATTCTCACAGACAGCGGCGGATTTCAAGTGTTCTCTTTGGCAAAGCTTCGCCGTATCCGAGAGGAAGGCGTTTACTTCCAGTCCCATATCGACGGTAAGGCGATTTTCATGGGTCCGGAAGAAAGCATGCAAATTCAGTCGAATCTTGGCTCTACCATTGCAATGGCATTTGACGAGTGTGTAGAGAATCCGGCACCGTTGGATTACGTGAAGAATTCCTGTGCCAGAACGACCCGTTGGCTGATTCGCTGCCAAAAGGAAATGCAGCGGTTGAATAGTCTGGAGGGGACTATCAATCCGCATCAGATGCTGTTTGGCATCAATCAGGGCGGTACTTACGATGCGATTCGTGTATCGCATATGCAGGAAATTGCACAGCTTGGGCTGGATGGTTATGCCATTGGCGGTCTGGCGGTAGGAGAACCTACAGAGATCATGTATCACATCATTGAGCAGGTGGAGCCACACATGCCTGTTGATAAGCCGCGTTACCTTATGGGTGTAGGAACGCCTTCAAACATCATTGAGGGCGTTGCACGCGGCGTAGACATGTTTGATTGTGTAATGCCCAGCCGAAACGCACGGCATGGAACGATCTTTACATGGGACGGTATTCTGCATATCACCAATGCTGCTTATGAAACGGATTCCCAGCCATTAGATCCGAAATGTGACTGTCCGGTATGCCGAAATCATACACGTGCTTATGTGCGGCATTTGTTTAAGGCAAAGGAACAGCTGGCTGGCCGTCTGGCAGTAATGCACAATCTCTATTTCTATAATACGCTGCTGGAACGGATTCGTGATGCACTGGACGCAGGGGAGTTTGCACAGTTCCGCAAGGAATACAGCGAACGGCTGGCTCAGAGAATCTAAGGAAACATTGTATAAAAAGAAAGCGGATACTGCATGACACAGTATCCGCTGTATGTTCAGAAACAAGTTGTAAAAAACAAAGGAGCAGGGAAGAAAGCTTTATTCGTAAATCGGCTCCAGAACCGCATATTTGCCGTCTGCACGCTTGTAGACAACATTGACTTCACCGGTATTGGCATTGGTGAACATGAAGAACGAGTGTCCCAGCAAATCCATTTGCAGAATTGCTTCGTCCAGATCCATGGGGTGCATTACAAACTTCTTGTGGCGAATGACTTCGTGATCTGCTTCGACAACCGGTTCTTCCAGCATGCCTGTAAATGCAGCTTCTTTCAATTTCTTTTCGACACGAGTTTTGTTCTTGCGAATCTGGCGAATAATCTTATCGATGGAAGCATCCAAAGCATCTTCCTTATCTACAGCAGACTGTTCTGCACGATAAATCAGGTTGTTATAAGTAACCGTCAATTCGATGACGATCAGATTTTTGTGTGTTGCCATTGTGATTTTTGCTTCTGCTTCACTGCCGAAAAATTTGTCCAGTTTTGTACTCAGACGCTTTTCAGCATACTCTGTAAAGTTTTGCGGGATCTGCATTTTTTTCGCTGTGATTGTAATTTTCATGATGAATTCCTCCTTCTACAGTTCGCTGCAAGATACCGAAGCATTTTACGTTCGAACTGTTTGTTTCTCATATTATAACATATTTCTAGTTTGGTGGCAAGTACTTTTTTATTTTTTGTGGAATACATACAAAAACAATTCTCTGGTTTCGTGAAAATAGCTGATTATTTCGACAAAACAGCACTTCGTGATTGGCAATTTATACAAAACAAGGAGATTGGACTTGCAACTTTTCAAAAAATCGATTATCATAGTCATAGAGTGTTTCATCTATAAAAATTATCTGGATAGGAGGTTTGGAACATGCTTGACAAGCTTTTATCTTCATTGCAGGGGATACCGGCATATTCTATTTTAATTAGTGCTGTTGTTGTCATTTTTATTGCTGTTAGTGTTCTGGTGATGTTTGGAACTGCACGGCAGGAAAAAGAAATCGAACAGCTTCGTTGGGAAAAGGTCAGTGCTCACATGGCATTGTACGACACTTCACGCCGTGTTGTCATTCCGTTGGAAGCGGATGAAATCCTGATCGGCAGACACGGAGCCGCAGATATTCGTTTTACGGACATGAGTGTTTCCCGTTATCATGCAGTGCTTTATGTGTCTAACGGGGTGTGGAGCATCATGGATCTGGATTCCAAATCCGGAACATTTGTCAACGGCAGGCGGATTCGTTCGCAGGTCAAACTCAAAGACATGGACGAGATTCGCTTTGGAACAAAATCGGTGATAATCCGGCAGCGAAGGAGGAAACAGAATGTATAAAAACGGACTCACTTATGGAAAATGCACCACAATTGTCTTGCTGACACACATTATTATGCTGCTTGCGATTCTGCTCCGCGGCAAATATGATACGCCGCAAGACATTTTGCCGTTGGCAGTTGCTGTGATCGGGTTAGATCTCACGTATAGTATAGTGCTGCGATTCCTGTACCGCCAAATGACTTATACGCTGGATTTTGTATTGCTGCTGCTTATCAACATCAGTGTCATGTTTCAATCCTGTTTTGGCGGTGTTGGATTTGCGGCAAAGCACTATGTTACTTGTATTGTAGCACTGGCAGTTTGTCAAGTTGGTTTCCTTTTGACACGAAATCATGTTTGGATTCAATCTAAAAAAATTGTGCTGTATATTCTGTTGGGTGTGCTGATTTTGAGTATTTTGCTGCTGACTGGCAGTCGAAGCATGTGGATCAACATCGGACCAATCAGTATTCAGCCGTCAGAATTTATGAAGCCAGTCTTTGTTTTGATTTGTGCGACCTCTATTCGGGAACAGCATGAGAAGAAAAAGATTCTGTTTTTCTACGTTTCCAAGGAAATGATGATCCTGACAGGAGCATTTATTGTCATTGTAGGTTTGCAGTGGTGGTGTCGTGATTTAGGTTCGCTGCCTACTTTTGCCGCTGCGTACGGTTGTGCGTTGGCATGTCGCTTGTGTTATCCAAAAGCAAAATTTTCCAAGAAAACAATTATCGGAATCAGTGCTATTGCTGCGATTCTTGTAGCATTGGCATTGCGATTTGCACCGGGTTATGTACAAAACCGTCTTTCGGTTGACATCTGGAATCAAATGGAGGGAGATGGATACCAGCAGTGTAAAGCTTTGATTGCGATTGCAGAGGGCGGTTTGTTCGGAAAGGGACCGGGCTGCGGCTCTTTGTATAAAGTGTTTGCCTCGGACACCGATATTGTTTTTTCTACCATTTGTGAAGAATGGGGCTTTTTGGTGGCATTGCTGTCGATATTGATCTTAATGGCAATGATGCTGCTTCCGATGATCAATAAACCTCGTAGCTATTTCCATACAACTATGATTCTTGGCTGCGTGGCAGTGTTGATTGTGCAAATGGGCTTGAACATCTTCGGCTCCTGCAATCTGATCCCGTTTACTGGTGTTACAATTCCGTTTATTTCGCAGGGTGGTAGCTCCATGATTACCAGTGGATTCTTAGCCGGTATGCTGAAAGCGGGACAGTCACCGGTATTTAAGAAACCGGAACCGAAAAAGAAAAAAGCCAGAGCAAGAAAGGCGGTGGCTGCGGCATGAAAAGCATTCAAAGTATCCGACGCGGAGAACGGCTGACCATTCTGATTTTGATTGTGTTTTTCCTAGGCATGGGTGTTTTGGTTTGGAAAGTAGTAAAAGAATCTTCCTTTTATATGTCCCATTCTGATGATGTGACGCTGGGAATGGTCTATGACCGAAATAATCAGATTTTATTTGATCCAAATGCTTCTACAGAAACCTATGACGAAAATTACTTCTTAGATGTGGGAAATGTGATTGGCGATGACAGCGGTCAGATGACAAATACGCTGGTTTCCGAAAACATTGAAAAACTGCAAAACTATAGTTTGATTTTTGGTGCAACGCCTCACGGAAAAACGGCAATTTACTCCACATTGGATCATAAAGCCAACCAAACGGTATACAATGCTTTTGGCAGCAAAAACGGAACGGCAATCGCTTACAACTATCAGACAGGAGAGATTCTGGTGTGCGTCAGCAAACCCAGTGTCAATATTCTGGATAATTACAGCAATATCAGCGAATTGCCGGACGGCAGTTTGATTTGCAAAGCGTTTTATGAAACCACTCCCGGCTCCACACAAAAAATTGCAACCACTGCTGCGGCTCTGGAAACATTCGGTTATGATGGACTGATGTCCAAAACATATACTTGCAACGGCATCTATACCACAAAATACAATCAGCAGATCAAATGTCATGACCTTAACGGACATGGCACACAGAACATTGTGCAGGGGTTTGAGAACAGCTGTAATCCGTTTTTTGCACAGCTGGTACAGGATATGCCGTTGGATAACATTATTCAAACATACACACGTATGGGCATTGCAGTAAACGATACAAAAATGCAGAAAATCCAATTTGACGGATTGTCTTCTTTCAGTGCTTCTACAAAGCTGACAGATACCAGCGACTTCGACACCATGTGGAGTTGCATGGGACAGAGCGAAGCACTTGCAAGCCCACTGCAAATGATGCTGTGGGAGAGTGCCATTGCCAATGCCAGCGGAAAAGTAACAGAGCCATATCTCATTGACCATACTACTAACGTGACTGGGAGCACAAAATATGAAGCAAAAACCACCTATGGAGAGAACAACATCTTTTCCGCAGAAGTAGCCAGTCAGATAAAACAGATCATGCGACAAAATGGACAGGAACGCTACAGTTCTATTGGCTATCCCGTTGGTGTAAAAAGCGGTACAGCACAGGTACAGAACGGGGCATCGGAAAATTCTTTGTTGGTTGGATTCAATGATGATCCCAATTTACCGATTGCATTTTGCGTAGTAATTGAAGACCGTGTTTCTGGTGAAATCTCTACTTCGGATATTGTTTCAACAATGCTGAATGCACTGAATCAAAACTAATTCGCATCAGCACAATAAACAAAAAAGCGTTTTGCAGGCAGAATATAATCTGCCTTGCAAAACGCTTTTTTGTTATGCATAAAATGCCTTAAAGCAAATTGATTTTTTTGAACATGTCCTGCATCTTCTGATCGATTCCTGAAATAGTTTCGGAACACTCTTTCAGTTCGCCAGTCAGGGAAGCGGCAATTTTAGGATCGCCAGTAGACTTGTAATGCAGCTGATGCTCCAGACTTGCCCAGAAGTCCATGGCAATGGTACGAATCTGAATCTCTACAGGAGCAATTTCTTTGCCGTTGGACATGTAGACCGGTACATCCAGAATCATGTGAAAACTCCGGTAACCATTCGGTTTTGGATTTTTGATATAGTCCTTGATTTTTCGCAGCTGAAAAGCACTGTGGTCTGTCAGGAGGTCTGCAATTGCATAAATGTCATCAATATAGCAGCAGATTACCCGAACCCCTGCAATATCTGTTAAATTGTTGCGGGCACTTTCCGGTGTAACCGGCATGCCTTTCCGCTGCAACTTTCCCACAATGCTCTGCGGTGTCTTAATACGGCTTTCGATATTGTGAATTGGATTTCGCTGAAACCGCATACTGAATTCGTTGTCAAAAATATTCAGCTGTGTCTTTACCAGTTCAATTGCAGAATCGTAAAGATGTTCCAATTCCAAAAACGAATAAAACACATCTTGAATCTGTTCTTCCTTGTGTTCCGGAACCACATCGCGAATGGCATCCAGATAAAATTCCTTGTCGTCCATATAGATGATCCCTCCTATACAGAAAACGCACACAAAGACCGTGCATTTGTGTGCGTTTTACGAAAAATCAGAGTACATACAATGCTACTCTATACGATTTGCAAATGATAATGCCTATTACGGGAGCAGACGGTTGATGTCACGCGGGAACATGCTTGCCTGACGAACATTTGACAGACCCAGCAGCTTCATAACCAGACGTTCCAGACCAATACCCAGACCGCCGTGCGGAGGCAAACCATACTTGTGAGCTTCCAGATAGTATTTGAAGTCCTCCGGATCCAGACCTTGTGCGTGCATCTTGTCCAGCTGTTCCTGATAATCGTGGATACGCTGACCGCCGCTGGTAATTTCCAGACCGCGGAACAACAAGTCGAACTTGTATGCCAGACGCGGATCTTCTCTGGAGTTCATTGCATAGAACGGCGGCTTAGAGGACGGGAAATGCGTAACAAAGATAAAGTCGCTGTCGAATGTTTTCTTTGCGTATTCGCAGATTGCCACTTCGTCTTCCGGTTCCAGATCCAGCTTGTTTTTAGAACCCTTGTTGCCCAGAATTTCCTTTGCTTCCAGCAGGGTAACGCTGGGAATATCCCGAATTACCGGTACATCTGCTTCCAGCAGTTCCAGTTCAAATGCATAATGCTTTTTCAGATATTCCATGACATATCGCAGGCATGCTGTTTCCATTGCCATAACGTCATACATGCTGTCAATGTAACCCATTTCAAAGTCCAGACCAATGTATTCGTTGATATGACGAGATGTTGCGTGCTTTTCTGCACGGTATACCGGTGCAATTTCAAATACGCGGTCAAAGAATGCCACAGCAGTCTGCTTGTAGAACTGCGGGGACTGGTTCAGGAATGCCGGTTTGTCAAAGTATTCCAGATGGAAGATATTCGCACCACCCTCGGCACCTTGTGCAACGATCTTCGGGGTATGGATCTCTGTGAAGCCCTGTCCAATGAGGAATTCGCGGAATCCACCGACAACGCCTTCCTGAATCTTGAAAATGGCACGTTCATAAATGTTACGCAGGGCAACAGAACGGTTGTCCAGATTGATGTCCAGTGCACAGCCCAGTTTTTTGTTGGAAACTTTCAACGGGTATTCCTCGTTGCAGTTTGCAATGACTTCCAGTGCAGACAGCTGCAACTCTACGCCGCCGACAGCCTTTTCATTCTTTGTAACCTTACCGCGAACCCAGACAAAGTTGCCTTCCCGAAGTCCGGTGATAGAATCCTTGCACTGTTCCGGTACGTACAGCGACTGAATCAGGTAACGACCGGTACGCAAAATCAGGAATGCAAAACCACTCATCTGGCGGATCTTATGTACGCAGGCACGCAGAGAGATTTCTTCTCCTATATGATCTGCTGCATCAGAGAAATCAAATTCGTGCAGCAGATGATCAGTATTGATCTGTGTGATGCCGTCTTTCTTCTCCGGAATATACTGATTCGGATTAGTGAACTTAGTGCATTCTACTGATTTAACTTCTTCTGCCGCATTTGCCTTGTCAGCAGATTCTTCCGCAGTGACTGCCGGTTTTGCTTCTGCCAGTTTGGTTTCCAGTAGTTCCTTGATTGTACTGGGGGTGCAAACACCGCGAAGGGATTTGGTGCATTGTCCCATCAGGAAGCCGAATACTTTCTTTTCACCAGACTGATACTGTGAAACAGCTTCTGCATTCTCTGACAGAATTTTGCTGATAACCTCTTCTGCCTTTTTGGTATCGTTGACAATCAGCATGCCGGATTCTTCTGCAATGACCTTTGCCATTTTTCCGGTTTCGATCATCTGACGGAGAATCTTCTTGGCATCGTTCTTGGATACCTGTTCGGTATCTGCCATTTTTACCAGTTCTGCAAATTCAGCAGGGAGGAAGGGCAGTGCTTCCATAGAAACTTCGCCCAGATTTACACGGCGAAGCAGTTCTACAATGATAAAGTTCGCAATGCTCTTAGGTGCGTTATAAACTGCAACGGCATTGTCGTAGAAATCGGAAACGCTCTTTTGGTTGATCAGAATTTGAGCATCTGTCTTGGACAGGCCATAGTCTTTCATGTAGCGTTCCATACGCTTATACGGCAGTTCCGGCAGCATATCTCGAATGGAATCCAGCATTTCATCTGTAAAGTTGACCTGCAAAATATCTGGTTCCGGGAAATACCGATAGTCATGTGCGTTTTCCTTGCTTCTCATGGAAGAAGTTTCGCCCTTGTTTTCGTTGAAACGACGGGTTTCCTGCACAACTTTTTTGCCGGCGTCCAGCAGTCTGGACTGCCGCTTGATCTCATAATTGATGGCACGGGTAATCGATTTCAGAGAGTTCATGTTTTTGATCTCTGCACGAGTACCCAGTTCCTTATCCTCCGGACGCATAATAGAAACATTGACGTCGCAGCGGAGAGAACCTTCTTCCATTTTACAGTCACTGACACCAGCGTACTGCAACAGGAGCATAACCTTTTCAATGAAAGCCTTCGCTTCTTCTGCGGAAGAAATATCCGGCTCTGTAACGATTTCTACCAGCGGAATACCACAACGGTTGTAGTCTGCCAGAGAAACGGCGTTGAAGTCATCGTGCACCAGTTTTCCGGCATCTTCTTCCAGGTGGATATGGTTGATTCGGATATACTTCTGTCCGTTCGGGGTGTCAATAGCAACTTTGCCTTCCAGACAAAGCGGATAATACAACTGGGAAATCTGATATGCCTTCGGCAAGTCCGGATAGAAGTAGTTCTTTCGGTCAAAAACAGAAAACTTGCTGATGTCGCAGCCCAGTGCCATACCAGCCTTTACCGCATATTCTACAGCAGTCTGGTTGATGACCGGCAGTGTGCCCGGCATACCGGTGCAGACCGGACAGCAGCGGGAGTTTTGGCTTCCACCGAATTCTGCACTACAGGTACAAAAAACTTTGGATTTGGTCAGGAGCTCCGCATGGATTTCCAGACCAATAACAGGAATATATGATGACATGATAAAACTGCTCCTCCTTACTTCAATACCGGAACAGCGGTTTCAAACTGCTGTTCAAAGGCATCTGCAACCTGTAGAATGGTTGCTTCATCGAACTGCTTGCCCACAATGGACATACCGATCGGCATGCCTGCTGCATTATAGCCGCAGGGGGTAGAAATTGCCGGCAGGGAAGCAATATTTACGGTTACCGTACAAATATCCGCCTGATACATCTTTACCGGATCAGAAATGTTTTCATGTACGCCATAGGCAACAGACGGGGTTGTCGGTGTCAGAATTACATCACAGGTTTCGAAAATGTGTGCATATTCTGCGGAGATTCGCTGCTTGAGTGCCATAGCCTTTCCGTAATATGCATCATAGTAACCGCTGGACAGAGCATAGTTTCCGAGCAAAATACGGCGTTTTACTTCGCTGCCGAAGCCTTCGCTTCTGGAGTTGCAGATCAGTTCTTGGAATGTGTCGCCGACCTTGCTGCGGTGACCATATTTGATGCCGTCGTAGCGGGACAGGTTGGAAGAAGCCTCTGCGGAAGCAATCAGATAATATGCTGCAACAGCGTATTTCAGACTGGGCATGCTGCATTCCACCAGTTCTGCTCCCATTTTTTCATAAGTTCTTGCAGCCTGCATCACTGCATTTCGAACTTCATCGTCAATACCATCTGCATAGAATTCCTTCGGGATTGCAATTTTCAGTCCCTTGATGTCTTTTCCCAGTTTTGCGGTATAGTCTTCCGGATTGCGTTTGGAAGATGTACCATCGTGCGGGTCAAATCCTGCAATGGCATTTAAAATCCATGCACAGTCCTGTGCGTTTTTGGCAATCGGTCCGATCTGATCCAGAGAGGAAGCGAATGCCACCAGACCATAACGGGAAACTCTGCCGTAGGTCGGCTTCAGTCCGGTAACGCCGCAGAACGCTGCTGGCTGACGAATGGAGCCGCCGGTGTCCGAACCCAGTGCAGCCGCAGCCAGAGAAGCAGATACGCTTGCTGCGGAACCGCCGGAAGAACCACCCGGCACACATTCAGTGTTAAACGGATTGCGGGTTTTTGCAAAAGCAGAAGTCTGTGTGGAACCACCCATTGCAAATTCGTCCATGCTTGCTTTTCCCAGCATAACAATGTCCTGTGCAGCCAGTTTTTCCATTACAGTTGCATTATACGGCGGAATGAAATCTTCCAGCATTTTTGAAGCACAAGTGGTCTTGATGCCATCTGTGCAAATATTGTCCTTGATTGCCATGGGAATGCCGCAAAGCACGCCTGCATTTCCCACATCAATTTTTTTCTGTGCAGCAGCGGCATCTGCCAGAGCACGCTCTGCTGTTACTGTAATATAACTCTGAATGGTATCATCATATTTTGCAATGCGATCCAGATAGCCCTGTGTCAGTTCCGGTGCAGAAATTTCTTTGCTGTCCAGCATCTGACGCAGTTTTCCAATGGTTTGTTGCGTAAGATCCATATGTTTTCCTCATTCGTCCGCAGACGAATGCCTCCTTTTCTGATTGTTATCCGGCGAAAAGCACGTACACAACGGGTGTGGCTTATCGCGATTATTCTACAACCTTTGGCACAACGAAACAGTTTTCGTCGTTTACAGCGTTTTGCAGAATCTTTTCTGTAGGGAAACTGTCTTCCTTGATGTCTTCCCGCAAGTCGTTCAGATAAACATTTTTATTGTCGGCATATGCATCATACTGAATGTCGATTTCCTTTACGGTATCCATAATTTCAATGATGCTTGTCATTTCAGATGCCATTTGCTCCATTTCTTCTTTTGTAAAATGAAGCTTTCCCAATTCTGCCAGATAGGCAATCATCTGTAAATCCAATCTTGACCCTCATTTCTATTTCTGAAATTGCAGAAATTTATTCCGCGGCAAAGCCGCAGACATCTGCTCAAATTTACACAGGTTTTATTATAACATAATCCCTTGAATTTTGCAAGGCTTTTCTTACGGGAAAGCACAAAAAAACAGAATTTGAAAATTTTTTCCGGATATGCTTGATTTTTTTCCGGTTTTTCAGTATAATAGAATGTGATATTGTTTGGAAACCCTTGTGTCTGTCAAAACATAGAGTTTGGGATTTCCAAGGTAGGGAGGATTCATAATGCTGACTTTTTCAAAAATGCACGGCATTGGCAATGACTACATCTACATCAACTGTTTCAAGGAAACCGTAACGGATCCGGAAAAGCTTTCTGTTTTTTTAAGTGATGTTCGGTTTGGCGTAGGTTCTGACGGTCTGGTTTTGATTCTTCCGTCAGAAGTTGCAGATTTCCGAATGCGGATTTTTAATGCAGACGGCTCTGAAGCAATGATGTGCGGCAATGCCACCAGATGCATCGGCAAGTATGTTTACGACATGGGCATGACTGACAAAACAGAAATTTCGCTGGAAACAAACTCCGGCATCAAGTATCTGACACTGTATCCTGATGCCAACAACAAGATTGAAAGCGTCAAAGTGGATATGGGAAAGGCAATCCTCGTTCCGAGAGAAATTCCGGTCAATTCGGATCTGGAACGGTTTATTGCACAGCCAGTAACAGTGGACGGTAAGGAATACGCAATGACCTGCGTTTCTATGGGAAATCCGCATGCAGTTGTGTTTTTGCCGGAAGTGGATTCTCTGGATCTGGAGAAAATCGGTCCGTCTTTTGAACATCATGAGCTGTTTCCGGATCGGGTGAATACGGAATTTGTCCGCGTGATCGATGACCATACGCTGCAAATGCGTGTATGGGAACGGGGAAGCGGTGAAACCTTTGCCTGCGGTACCGGCACTTGTGCCACTGTAGTGGCAGCAGTTCTCAATGGATTCTGCAAAAAGGAAGAAGAAATTCTGGTACATCTCCGCGGTGGAGATCTGCGTATTATTTATCACGAAGATGATACAGTCACTATGATCGGACCTGCAACCTATGTTTTTGAAGGAAAGATGGAGTATCCGAATCTCTAAAGCAAATGTAGGGTGTGTTGATACGAAGCCTGACACATGTCTTTTGGGTTGATTTTCCCCGTTCGTCGTTAAAAATCCTTGCCATGCGAAAGCACACCTGCGAATTTTTGCCTAGAACGGAGAAAAATCACCTCATAAAATTCACATATCATTATAATGATAATGTCAACACCCTCTAAATCATAATTTTAATTTCATAAAGGAGTATTTCAAATGCCAACGATCAATGAGAATTTTTTGAAGCTGGAAAAGAATTATTTGTTCATCAATATTGCAAAAAAAGTCAATGCGTTCATGGCTGAAAATCCAGACGCACCGCTGATTCGTATGGGCATCGGCGATGTTACACTGCCGATTGCACCGGTTTGCGTAGAGGCAATGAAAAAAGGTGCCGATGAAATGGGCGTAAAAGAAACCTTCCGTGGCTATGAGGACAGCGGCTCCGGCTATGATTTCCTGAAAGAAGCAATTGCAGGATATTACAAGAAGTTTGGCGTTTCTCTGGAACTGGATGAAATTCGTGTCAATGACGGTGCCAAGAGTGACTGCGGCAATATTGTAGACATTTTTGGCGATGACAATATTGTACTGATTACGGATCCGGCATATCCGGTTTATGTAGATTCTAATAAAATGAACGGCAGAACGGTAATTTATGCAGATTCTGATGAATCCAACGGTTTTGCAGCTATGCCAGATTCGTCTGTTCATGCAGATTTGATTTACCTCTGCTCTCCAAACAACCCGACCGGTTCCGCATATACCAGAGAACAGCTGAAAGAATGGATTGCTTACGCTAAGGCAAATAAAGCAATCATTATCTTTGATGCTGCGTATGAAGCGTTCATCACGGATCCGGACGTTCCGCACAGCATTTACGAAGTAGACGGTGCTAAGGAATGTGCCATTGAAATGTGTTCTCTCTCCAAGACAGCAGGCTTTACTGGTATGCGTTGCGGCTATACTGTTATTCCGACCGCACTGCATGTAATCGCTTCTGACGGCACCGATGTCAGCATTGCACAGATTTGGGGCAGACGGCAGGGCAGTAAGTTCAACGGCGTTTCCTATCCGGTACAGTGTGCAGCAGCAGCTGTTTTCACGGAAGAAGGACAGAAACAGATTCGCAAGAACATTGCATACTATCAGGAAAATGCTGCAATTATTGCAAAGACTATGGAAGAACTGGGGATTGAATATACCGGCGGGAAGAATTCTCCATATATTTGGTTGAAGTGCCCTAAGGGTATGAACAGCTGGGAATTTTTCGATTACCTGCTCCACGAAGCAGCAGTTGTCGGCACACCAGGCGAAGGCTTCGGCAAGAACGGCGAGGGCTGGTTCCGTCTGACTGCATTTGGCGACAGAGAAAAAACCAAGGAAGCAATGGAACGCATGAAGAAGCTGCTTTCTTGAAAAAATTGGCTGCCTGAAATAATATAAAAAAGTCAAAGCCGTTTTCGGCTATGATAGAAATGACAACGGAGGATTATTTATTATGCGTGCTGTAATCACAGTAATTGGTAAGGACAATGTAGGTATTCTGCATCAGGTAAGCGGCGTTTGTGCAAAGTATCAGGCGAATGTGCTGGAAGTGACTCAGAGCGTTTTGCAGGATATGTTCGCCATGATCATGATGGTGGACATCACGGCAATGACAACAGATTTCACACAGCTGAGTGACGAACTGAACAGCTTGGGTGAAACACTGGGCTTGTCCATTCACGCTATGCATGAAGATATTTTCAATGCAATGCACCGTATCTAAGAAAACGCAGGAGAAGATTATATTATGAATAGCACTATGTTTAATGCAGGAGATATTCTGGAAACGATCCGAATGATTCAGGATGAGTGTCTGGACATTCGTACTACCACGATGGGTATTTCTCTGCTGGACTGTATTGACCCCGACATCAATAAGGCTTGTGATAAGGTCTATGACAAGATCACAAGAAAGGCAGAAAAGCTGGTAGAAACCGGTGAAAAGATTGAAAAGGAATACGGTATCCCGATCATCAACAAGCGAATTGCCGTAACACCGGTTGCTATGCTGGCAGCTGCATGCCCGAAGGAAAATCCGGTAAAGTTCGCCAAGGCTTTGCAGCGTGCAGCTGAAACCTGTGGTGTCAACTTTGTCGGCGGTTATTCCGCACTGGTTCACAAGGGATTCAGTGCAGGAGATCTGGAACTGATTCGTTCCATTCCGGAAGCACTGGATGTAACTACTCGTCTGTGTTCTTCTGTCAACGTAGGTTCCACCAGAAGCGGTATCAACATGGATGCAGTTCGTATCATGGGTGACATTGTTCTGGAATCTGCAAAGCTGACAGCAGATCGTCAGTGTGTTGGACCGTCCAAGCTGGTCATTTTCTGTAATGCACCGGAAGATAATCCGTTTATGGCTGGTGCGTTCCACGGTGTCGGTGAGCCGGATTGCGTTATCAATGTTGGTGTTTCCGGACCGGGCGTTGTACGTTCTACCGTATCCAAGTATCCGGACGCTTCGATCGATCAGATTGCAGACATCATCAAAAAGACCGCATTCAAGATCACCAGAATGGGTCAGCTGGTAGGTGCAAAGGCATCGCAGATGCTGGGCGTTCCGTTCGGCATTGTAGACCTTTCTCTGGCACCCACACCGGCTGTTGGTGACAGCGTTGCACATATTCTGGAAGCAATGGGTCTGGAAACCTGCGGTACACATGGTACTACAGCTGCTCTGGCTCTGCTGAATGATGCGGTAAAGAAGGGCGGCGTTATGGCTTCTTCCAATGTTGGTGGTCTGTCTGGTGCGTTTATTCCGGTTTCGGAAGATGCCGGCATGATCGATGCAGCAGTAGACGGCACATTGACACTGACAAAGCTGGAAGCAATGACTTCTGTTTGCTCCGTTGGTCTGGATATGATCGCAGTTCCCGGCGATATTGAAGCGTCTACCATTTCCGCAATTATTGCAGATGAAATGGCAATCGGTATGGTCAACAACAAAACAACCGCAGTTCGTTTGATTCCTGCAATTGGTCTGAAGGAAGGCGATATGTTGGAATTCGGCGGTTTGTTCGGCAGTGCACCGGTTATGCCTGTAAAGCGGAAGTCCGCTGCAAAGTTCATTGCACGCGGCGGTCGCATTCCAGCACCGATGCACAGCATCAAGAACTAATGGGAGAACCATGCAGCAGTATACAACAGATATAATGATTATCGGCGGCGGAGCCTCAGGCCTCGCCGCCGCTGTTGCAGCAAAACGTTTTTGTCCGGAGTTATCTGTTACAATTCTGGAGCGTAATTCCAGAGTTGGAAAAAAGATACTGGCTACCGGAAACGGTCGCTGCAACCTTGGGAACATTTCAACAGATTCCCGATATTATTACGGCTCCTGTAAAAAGTACTGGAATACAATTATAGAACAGACGCAGCCAGCAGAAGCATTTTTTCAAAGCATGGGACTGTACTGCCGTCGTGAATCTGATGGCAGGCTGTATCCCTGTTCGAATCAGGCGGCGAGCGTATTAGATGCACTTCGTTTGACAATAGAACAAGAGGGGATTTCTGACGTTTGCGATTGTTTGGTTTCCGATATACAGCAGACGGAATCGGGAATTTTGGCAAAGACCACACAAGGAGATTTCCTTGCAAGTGCGGCAATTGTAACAACAGGTGGATTTGCTGCTCCTAAAACCGGCTCTGACGGGTCAGCATTCTCATGGCTTTTGAATTTGGGGCATCATTGCAATGCACCAAAGCCGGCATTGGTGCATTTTTTAACAAAACCAGTCTTACTGCGATTATTGAAAGGTATCCGTCTTTCGGCAGAAGTGACTGCAATTTCTGAAAATGGCACTGTTCTTGCGGTAGATACAGGAGAAGTGCAATTTACAGAACGGACTATCTCCGGAATATGCGTGATGAATCTGTCTGCTGCTTGTGTGGGACAGGAACCGGCTGCAATTTGTCTAAGGCTTTTGCCAGAAATTCCAGAACAACGGCTACTTCCTTTGTTGTGGCAATTATATGGCGTTCGGACAAATTGGAAACTGGAGGACTGGTTGACTGGCTTGCTGCCTAAAAAGGCAGGCATACAGCTTTTGCGAAGTGCCGGTATTGCCATGTCAATGGATACGCCTGTTTATGAAATTACGCCGCAGCAATTGGAGCAAGTTGTGAAAACTATTCTTACTTGGAAATTTCCGGTTTTCTCCAGGGGTAGTTGGCAAGAGGCTCAAGTGACTTCCGGTGGCATTCCAGCAGAGGAAATTGATGCGGATTTGCAATCTCGTTTGGTAAATGGCTTGTTTTTTGCAGGTGAGATCTTGGATTTTCATGGAAACTGCGGCGGTTATAACCTGAATTGGGCATGGCAATCCGGACAATTTTCCGGAGAAAATGCGGCGAAACAAATTTTGCAGAATTTTGCAGAAAAGAGGTGACACTGTATGCTTAAATTAACGAATCTCTCTATGCCTTTGCGGTTCACGGAAGATATTTTGCGGCAGAAGATTGCACAACGGCTGCATATTTCAGCACAAGAAATTCAGTCAGTGTTATATTTGAAACGCTCTGTTGATGCACGGAAAAAACCGAAAATCACTGTGATTTTGACCGTTGCAGTTGCCGTTTTAAATGAGGAAAAAATTCTGCGGCGTGCTGTAAAAGATGCTGACATTCAGTCGTATGTACCTTATTATTATCGTATCCCAAAATGTACAGTTCCCGTAAGCCAAGCAAATCGTCCTGTAATTGTGGGATTTGGTCCGGCGGGCATGTTTGCGGCATTAGTTCTGGCAAAGGCGGGATTGCGTCCAATTGTACTGGAACGTGGAAAATGCGTGGAGCAGCGACAAGAAGATGTGACAAATTTCCGAAAAACCGGCGTACTCTGTACAGACAGCAATGTGCAGTTTGGCGAAGGCGGTGCAGGAACATTTTCAGATGGCAAACTGACAACTGGCATTAAGGATCCGCGAATTCGTTTTGTGCTGCAAAGCTTTGTAGAGTGCGGTGCACCGGAAGAAATTCTCTATCTGGCAAAACCGCATATCGGAACGGATAAGCTGGTACATGTCGTGCGAGAAATGCGGAAAACAATTCAACGATACGGCGGAGAGATCCTCTTTCAGGCTCACATGGAAAAGCTGGTACAGAAAAATGGCAAGCTGACAGCTGTACAGTACCAAAAGGACGGAAAAACGACAGAAATTCTTACCTCTCACTGTATTCTTGCTGTGGGGCATAGTGCTCGAGATGTGTTTGAAATGCTGTACAATGCGAACATTTCTATGACGCAAAAAAACTTCGCAGTCGGTATGCGAATCGAGCATTCGCAGGATTGGTTAAATCATGCCATGTACGGCAGGGAAGCCTCTCCGCCGGAACTGCCGGTTGCAGATTATAAGCTGGCTGTGCACTTGCCAAATAAACATAGTTTGTACACATTTTGCATGTGTCCGGGTGGGGAAGTCGTTGCAGCATCTTCAGAACAACATCGACTGGTTGTCAACGGTATGAGTAATTATGCCAGAAATGGCAGAAATGCCAATAGTGCATTACTGGTCGGTGTTTCCGCGGTAGAGTTGCAGGATTCACATCCGTTAGCCGGAATGCGGTTTCAACAGAAACTGGAAGAAGCTGCATTTCAAGCTGGCGGCGGCAATTATTATGCACCAGTTTGCTGTGTTGGCGATTTTTTGCAAAAACACGCTGCGACTGGTTGCGGAAAAATTGAACCAACGTATCAGCCGGGTGTCAATTGGATTTCACCAGATGAATATTTACCGGCATTTGTTGCAGAAACTTTGCGACTTGGAATTCCAGCCATGGATCGTAAGATTCATGGATTTGCAGCAACAGATGCAGTATTGACTGGCGTAGAAAGCCGCAGTTCGTCGCCTGTACGCATTGTTCGGAACGAAAACTGTGAGTCAGTGTCGCTGGCTGGTTTGTATCCATGCGGCGAAGGAGCCGGATACGCAGGTGGAATCACATCTGCGGCAGTAGACGGAATTCGTTGTGCAGAACAGGTGCTGCAGGCATATTTGCAATGAGCCGAAATATGACAGGGAAATGCTAATATGCAATTGCACCAAATACAAATTTGGTGCAATTAAGAGGGCCCAATTACGAGGGGAGGGCAATTATTTTGGAAATTGATCGCAAACAGTGCCCTGATTTTTTTCTGGATTATATTTTATATATCACTGTAACGAAATCATTGTCTAGCCGTACGGTACAGGAATACTACCTGGACATTCGTTTGTTTCTGAAGTATCTTCGCATGATGCGTGAGCCGCAGTTTCAGGACATCAACGACTTGCAGCAGATTCCGATCAAAGATATGTCCATATCTGCTTTGCAATCTGTGACATTGCAGGACTTATATAACTATCTGTATTATGTTACAGAAGAACGTGAAAATCATGATCGTGCCCGCGGCCGAAAAGTTTCTGCACTGCGTAGCTTTTTCCGCTATCTCTGCCAACATCAGAAATTGATTTCGCAAGACCCGACTGAGCAATTGGAACTGCCATCGCCGAAAAAAGCTTTGCCGCGATATTTGACATTGGAACAAAGCCAGCAATTGCTGCAATCTTTGAATTCTGCATATCCAGAACGGGATTATTGCATATTGACATTGTTCTTGAATTGCGGAATACGGCTTAGCGAACTGGTGGGTTTGAATCTTTCAGACATCAACTTCAAGGAAGCCAAAATGCGTGTGCTGGGCAAAGGCAATAAGGAACGCATGGTGTACTTAAATGAAGCCTGTATGGACGCACTTCACGCGTACTTACAAGTTCGTGAGTTGCCTGAGGGCTCTGCGGAAACTGCTGTTTTCCTGAGCAAGCGGCATACACGGATCAGCAAACGGCGTGTGCAGCAAGTAGTAGAAACTGCGTTGGCACAGGCAGATCTTGGCGGACAAGGCTTTTCTACCCACAAGCTGCGGCATACTGCGGCAACGCTGATGTATCAGTACGGAAATGTTGATGCATTGACGCTAAAAGAAGTATTGGGACATGCAAGCACCTCTACAACAGAGATCTACACCCATTTGTCCAATCAGATTTTGAAACATGCGACAGACAGTTCGCCTCTGGCACACTTTGAAAGAAACAGTCAAAGTCAAGCTGAGCAGGAAAACAATGAAGATCATGAATCGAAATCAGAGAATACAGATATTACAAATCCAGAGTGAATCACTAATACATAACATTGATATGTATTGCTAAAACAACGGGCAAGTTACAATAATCATGTAACTTGCCCGTTGTTTTTATATCAATTTCAAAGTATTTTATTCCCATGTAAACTGTGTCAGTTCGCCTTCTACAGATAACTCTGGATATTCCCATTGCCGTAATACTTCATATGCTGCAATTGCCACAGAATTGGAAAGGTTCAGACTGCGAAGGGTATTTCGCATAGGAATGCGAACACAGGTGTCCGGATGTTGTACTAGCAGAGATTCGTTCAGTCCTTTGTCTTCTCTGCCGAATACCAGATACACAGGTTTATCTGTTGGATAAGAAACATCACTGTGAATATGTCTGCCCTTTGTTGTGAAGAAATACCTCTCCCCTTCCGGATTTTTGTCGCAAAAGTCCTCCCAGTTCGTGTAATATGTCAAGTCCAGCTTGTCCCAATAGTCCAACCCCGCACGCTTGAGGTGCTTGTCTGTCACCGTAAATCCAAGAGGTTCCACTAAATGCAGCCTTGCTCCAGTAACGGCACAGGTTCTGGAAATATTTCCGGTATTCTGCGGAATTTGCGGTTCGACTAAAACGATGTTCAATTGTGATAATTTCATAAAAGCCCTCTCTTTTCCAGTTGTGGAATGGATATACAGGGATAAATGCAGTCTTCTTTTCGCATAATAAGCATGCAGCAGAAATCGCTGAAAAATGAAAATGCGGAAAGGAGTATGCAAAAATGACCGTAAAATCTGTAGTTCGCGGGGTTACAGTTGGTGCAACTGTAGGAACAGTTTGTTATATGATGTCCAAGGCAACCTCTAAGCAGAAGCATGACATTCGAAAAAATGCCGGTAAGGCAGTCAAAGCTGCTGGTTGTATTCTGGACGATCTCACTTCTCTGATGTGGTAAATTCAATAGTATCGCTATCGCATAGAAATCACGCAGCTTTTTGAAACTGCGTGATTTTTGCTTTTTAGATTTGACTTAGAATATGTTTTTATTTCAGCTGGTTGCCGTCAGAAAATGCGGTGCCAACTTTTTCACCCAGTTTGCGATAGGTGTGAGCAACGCTGTCGAAAACAATCGGATTTACCTTGTCAGTATCAATCTTTCCATTTTCGTCCAGCACACGCTCATCAGCACAAACATTGACAATTTCGCCGACAACAATGCCGTCTTCATTGAACTTTACCAGCTTGCACTCCAATGCCATCGGGAATTCCTGAAACAGCGGAGCATCAACTGTAGCACTCTTTTCTGCGTGCAGACCGGACTTTTCCATTTTATCCGGTGTGTTATTTCCGGAAACCAAACCCACATAATCAGCTGGAACAGCCGTATCCGCAGTTGCAAAGCTGACTGTGAAAGAACCCTTTGCTCGAATATTCTTTGTCGTCTTGTGGCTTTCACTCAAGCAAAGCATGATCTGATTGGTTTCATAAATGCCGCCCCAAGCCGCATTCATGGCATCGGGCCTTCCGTTTTCATCATAGGTGCCGACGATGAGAACCGGCATCGGATACATCCATGTCTGTGCTCCAAAATTTTTTCTCATTTGTAAGACTCCCTTTTCGATAAAATCCGGCAGGACAAATCCCGCCTTTTTTATTATAGCACAATTTTGGGGGATTGTCCAGCTGTTCAAAATACATTTTCAGAAAAACAGCAAATTTGCAAACTTGTTAAAATTATGGTATACTGGGGATTATGATATAGAGCATATTCACATAAAAATGAATAGCACCGTTGAAATACATTCTGATATGTCATAGAATTTTATAGTTCAAAAAATATTTACAAATTTAAACGCACATTTTTCCAGTTTAAACGTTAATGCCAATGAGAGGGGTGAGATGCAGTGCCTATGAATCTGTCGCAGCAATATGACAAGATCTATCGATATTGTTTTTTTCATACCAGATGTCAGGAACTTGCAGAAGATTTGACGCAGGAAACATTTTTGAGATACTATCAGCATCCGCAGTATCAAAGTACCGGAAAAGAATTGCAGTATTTGTATGTAATTGCAAGAAATCTTTGTATTGATACATACCGCAAGCCCTCTGCCGAACCCCTCAGTGAGGAAAATATGCCGGTTGTTTCTGTACAAGATGATGATTTTATCACACATGTAGCACTGCGAAATGCTCTTTCAGAATTGACAGCGGAAGAACGGGAACTGATCCTGCTCCGTTATGTCAATGAAGTGCCTGTCGCGGTGATGAGCCAGCTGTACGGAATATCCCGCTTTGCACTGCATCGAAAATTGAAAGCTATACTGGCAAAACTGCGAAAACATTTTGGAAAGGAGGCAGACGGGTATGAAACGGAAATATAAAAAGGCACTGCAAGACTGTTTTGAACCGCCTGCTCCTCAAAGAAAAGCACAGTTTCTACAGCAAATACAGGCTGAACAATCACAAGATACCGCCACTCCCCTCTTTTTTCAGCGGTATCCGAAGTGGATTCGACAGTCTGCAATGGTGTTCTGTGCAGCTGCGGTACTGGGCATCGGGTATGGTGCGTATCAAGCGTTTTTCGATTCCAGAGATCAACTCGAGGTTGTTCCGCCGCAGGAAACCACAACAACAGCCTGGACAGAGCCGGCAACAACGACTACGGCAGAAACAACACGAACAACAGTTACTACCGGTGAAAAAAATTCTGCTGAAACAGTTTTAGCAACCGCAGAAAATACTCTGTCAAGTTCAACCAGTACAGTATCCAAACATACCACCTCTCACCAAGTACCGGAAAAATCGACTTCGGATTCCAAGCAAACTACAATGGCGGTTTCAACTGTAAGAAGATTTGATACGACAACAGCAAAAGCAGTTGTGACTTCTGTTGCATATTCTACCACACGGAAAAGAACAACGACTGGCACAAAGCATATGACCACTCCCCTTGCATCAACAGCAGTTGCATCAGAGCATACGACTGCTGCACAGACAACAACACGCTATATGGACGGCAAAAATGATATACAGACCGTCACAACGCGTGCTGATTCCTGTGAACCCATGCAAACAAAAGATTATACGGTACAGCCGCCATGCAGTTATACAGTTGCAAAACACGTTTGGGAAGTTGCCTCAGTAGGTATAACATTTGACACACTTTCAGATCTGATTGCAAAATCGGATACGATTGTACTCGGCACAACAAATGCTGTAACTTATACCAGTATTCAGGGACAGCCGTGGATTCAAGTTGATGTCAAACTGGAAATGGTTTTTGATTCGGCAAAAGAGTTGCATTACGGAGATTGCATTTCAATTTATATAAAGGGCGGTTATATGCCAATGACGGAATATCTTTCCTATATAGGAGAAACACCGGAACAATGGAATATGACGGCAGAGCAGGCAGCAGAAACCAGTCTGTTTGAGAACAATGGAGATATATCACTTCCTAAAGTCGGAGAAACGCTCCTATATTTCTTGAATGATGGCGGAGATGCGGTGCCTGACGGAGCATATGTTCGATACTCGGAATTCTATTGGAAAAACGGCGTATACTTTAATTCGGATGCCAATAACCCGCTTACTTTTACGGGCAGCGAACTGGTAGATGCCATTCACAAATTCAACTGAAAAATTACATGAAATGGAGGAAAGCAAGATGAAACAAAAATGGATTGCACTTGCGGTTTTTGGTGCAATGCTTGTACAGGTTGCTCCCATCAGCAGCATGACTGCCGCTGCATTAGAAACAACGGCTATTTCTGATGTAACAGCAACAGATGCCGCGTTACTGAAATACAACAAACATGATACTTATGTGGAAATTACAGGATTTCGTGCAGATGAAACAGACATTGTGCTGCCGGATACCATTGACGGTCTGCCGGTAACGACGATTCAAGAAGGGGCCTTCTTTTCGAGTCAGTTAACTTCTATTTATATTCCGGAGAGTGTCACCCAGATCGGCGGAATTGCCTTTCAGGCGTGTACAGATTTGCAGAGAATCGAAGTTGATGAGCATAATCCGGCGTATACCAGTGTAGACGGCGTGCTCTATGACAAGGAAGAAAAAATACTGTATGCTTATCCGAATGCTCTTGCAGAAAATGAAAACACACTGAAAAGTTCGTATTCTGTGCCGGACGGCGTGGAAACGATTGCACAGGGTGTATTTTTCTACAACCAATCCTTGACTAATCTGACCTTGCCGCATTCGATTCAGGTTCTGGAAGCTGATGCTTTCTCTGATACTGCATTGCGGGATATATATTATGACGGAACACAGGCAGACTGGAATGCGATTGCAAAAAAGGTGCCTACTGGTGGAAATGTGGAACAGCCGTTTCGGGAATTCTATGCGGAGATGCACTATCTGCGAGCAAATATTTCCACAGAAACTACTGCTGCAATTACAACAATCCAGACAACCACAGAATCTACTGAAGGCACAAGTCAAACGACTTCAGAAATCACTACATCTATACCAGTTTCTACTGCAACTACAACGCAGGAGCAGCGGACTTCTACGGAAAGCGAAACCGCAACCACAATAACCACTACCTCAACTGCCTCTGCTTCTACAGAAACCAGTACCAGTTCTTCCACCAAACAAGAAGTTCCTGCTGATGCTCTCTATGGGGATATTGATTTGGACGGAAGAATTGCCATTAACGATGCTGTCCTCCTGAACAAATATGTGGCTGGTGTCGTTATACTGAATACACAGCAGATGCGGAATGGGGATTGCTATCAGGATTCTTCCTCTGGAACGATCGATATGCAGGACACCACTTCCCTACTGCGATTTTTGGTGCATATCACCACTACCCTGCCGGAACAGGATACATCGCAGAAGGGAACACTTACGCCTACCACAGCAATTCACAATGTCTATTTCAAAAATGAATCTGAAATAGACTCTATGCCGGCAGTGATTTCCACAATGGACGAATGGAATGCATATGGGGAACAGTTTGCCGTGGAACTAGGTTCCCAAAATAGTCTGCTTAATACCGAACCGTTCTGCAATCAATATACAGAAGAATTTTTCCAAAGTCATGTGTTGCTGGTCAATATCTCACCGGTAGTTCCTGCCGGAACACAGGAGTTCTTTTCTATTGATGATGTTTTTCATGGTACCGACGGAAAAATGCACATAAAGGCATCGAATCGTTCTGGCATGCTCATGGATTGTGTTGGTATCGACAGCAGAATGCTGCTTCAGGTGACGATTCCGAAAACACAGTATCACGGTGAAGAAGTTGTATGGGATACCAATTGGATTTTCCCGTCGTATGATATGCTGTTCAATATTACCACAGCAACAGAACAGGGTTGGGACAAAGCGAAGAGTTCCGATTCTGCATTGGTTTTTTCTACTGCGGAAGAATTGGAGGAACAAATTACATCGCTGTTGGGAGAAAAAGCAACAGAAAATCTGAAAAAATACTATGATTCGGAGTTTTTTGCTTCCCATGTGCTGTTTGTTGATCTCGTTGCAAAACCAGACGGAAACGACTATGAAAATATAATTTGTGAAGTTTCACAGGATAAAACCGGAACGCTGCAGATCACTTATCAACAGGAACTTTGCAACGGTTTTCATTCAAAATCTATTGATCTGCTTTTGGTTGCTTTGCCCAAGTCCCAATGGAATGGAAAAGCACCGGTGTGGAATTCTAAAACATTGGACACAAGCAGCTGTCAACTTTCAGTGGAACAAAATATTCAAGCAGTTACCAAAAGCGGCTGGAATCGTGCATTGAACAGCCGTCCGGAAATGGTGCTGACATCGGAACAGGACTTTGAGGATAGCCTCGCTCCTTTGTATGAAAATGCAGTTACCCAGCAATTGCGTGACTATTTTAACGATGCGTTCTTTGCAGACTATGTGCTGTTTGCACGTCCGACTGTAAAATGCAATTCTGTAGTCTATGCACCCGAAAAAGTTGTGCAGCAGGACAATGGCTACATTGAGATTTTTTACAGTGGAACAGAAATTGACGGCACCTCCGGTACTGGAATCGACTTGCTTTGGGTTGCAGTTCCTATAGAGCAGTGGAACGGAAAAAAACCAGCATGGAAAGAAGTCGGAGAAACCGAGATTTCTGCAAGCTTGCGATATTATGATGTATTGAACATTTCTTCCATGAAAAAACAGTGGATTTCTTCAAGGGAAGAATTGCGGACGGTGCTTCAAAGTGCAAATATCACAGATGAATACATCACAGCCGATACATTGCTGCAATTATATCCGGAAAGCTTTTTTGAGAAAAAAGCACTTTATTTATCTGTGGATGATGATATTGCAGGCACCAGTCGAACTGTGTTCCGGGTTACCCAAAATGAAAACACTCGTAAAATCACAGTATCCTGTCGAAAAAAACAGCCTGTATCCTGCGACGGAGTTATGCAGATCAGTATGCTTGCAGTTTCCAAGAATATTGCAGAAAATGCAGAAGTTACTTATGCGGATTATAATGATGAGTTTTTGCTGAATAATGGAGCATGGGCATTTACGACAATTCCGGATACCATGGGAGAAGGGTTTGCTGTCAATCAGTATAGCTTTGGAAATTACAGCGAAGTGATTTTGTACAGTACCTCGCCGTCTGGCATAGTTCTATATCACAACTTTAATCGGTTGGCTTCCCTGCCGCTGGACGAAGCGTTTTCCGTGTTCTCGGATTCTCAGGCAGTCTGGACAAAAGACGATTCCGGAAATAATGTGTGCTCCTTTGGCAATTTGCAGATTACCGTTCGGGAAAAAGAATTGGAAGTTTCTTATCCTTACAATAAAACCGGTGACAGAAAAACTGTGACAATTCCTCTTGCTGAAATCGTTTAAGGCAATACCGCACAAAGATTGTG